>Ga0114938_1000522_pt1 | contig 28450 bp, 24 predicted proteins | sample AshMeaBigSpring_FD_88675 | JGI IMG/M metagenome (GOLD analysis project Ga0114938, IMG submission 88675) | Groundwater microbial communities from Big Spring, Nevada to study Microbial Dark Matter (Phase II) - Ash Meadows Big Spring | ecosystem: Environmental > Aquatic > Deep subsurface >... | reverse complement strand
GGTACCTGCGTCGCCGTCTGTTTGGCCGGCGGCGAGAAAGAAGTCGCCGTGTTGACCGCCGAACTCGACATGGGCCGTAAACTCAAAGATACGCCAATCGATCTGGGATCCATCACCGTGGAACGCCAGTGCGATCGGGAATACCTCGCTCAGCTGGACAACATGGTGGGGCAATATGATGCCCTTCTGTCCATGGCCTGCGGGGTTGGTATCCAGTTCCTGGCCGAGCGCTTTCCGAACACACCGGTGTTCCCGGCCGTGGACACCTGCGGCCTGGCCGTAAATCAGGACGTCGGTTGTTACGAGGAGCGTTGCCGCTCCTGCGGTCGGTGCGTGCTGGGACTTACCGGGGGCATCTGCCCGGTTACCATGTGTGCCAAAGGCCTGTACAACGGGCCTTGCGGGGGTACCAACAAAGGCAACTGCGAAATCAGTGCAGACCAGCCCTGCGCCTGGAACGCCATTTACGACCGCCTGAAAGCTCAGGGCCGGCTGGACTGCATCTTGGAGCTGTCGCTTGCCCAGGAATGGAGAGACACGACCCCCCGAACACTGATTCAACCCGGCTACAAAAAGCCTGAAAAAGCCAAAGCATAGCTGCTGAAGCAGTGACCCAATTCCATCATTTTGCCAGAGGGTGCCCGTATGAAATCAGGAAGCAATTTAGAAAAAGTTCTCAAAGCCGGTCATTTTGCCTTCACCGGAGAGCTTGGGCCTCCGCGGGGCTCGCATGCGGAGGAGGTGCGCAAAAAGGCCGCTCATCTCAAGGGCAATGTGGATTCCGTCAACATCACCGACAACCAGACTGCCGTTGTGCGTATGGCCAGCTGGGCGGCCTGCCTAATCCTGATCCAGGAAGGCATTGAGCCCAACTATCAGATGGTCTGCCGCGATCGCAACCGGCTGGCCATGCAGGCCGACATTCTCGGCGCTTCCGCCCTGGGCATCCGCAACATGCTCTGTTTGTCCGGGGATCACTGCCAGTTCGGAGATCATCCCACGGCCAAAGGGGTCTTTGACATCGACTCGATGCAGCTGATCGACATGGTCAGGAAGATGCGCGACGAGGGCAAGTTTCTAAGCGGTGCGGAAGTGGACGGAAAACCGCAGATCTTCATCGGCGCGGCGTCCAACCCCTTCGCCGACCCGTTTGAATGGCGTGTGCACCGCCTGGCCAAAAAGGTCAAAGCCGGGGTGGATTTCATCCAAACCCAGTGTATCTACAATATGCCCAAGTTCCGCGAGTTCATCCGGCAGGCCAACGACATGGGGCTGACCGAAAAGGCTTTTGTCCTGGCCGGCATCACGCCCATGAAGAGCCTCGGTATGGCCAAGTACATGAAGTCCAAGGTTCCAGGCATGGATGTCCCCGACGAAATCATCACCCGACTGCAGGGCGTTGCACGGGACAAGCAGGCGGAAGAGGGCATCAAGATCGCCCTCGATCAGATCGCCGAGCTCAAGGAGATGAAGGGAGTTGCCGGGGTCCACTTGATGGCGATCGAGTGGGAGCACCGGGTGCCGGAAATCGCCGAACGCGCCGGAATGTTGCCGCGCCCGGAGGTTTAATTTTTTATAGCTTAAAGAATATATCCAAACAGGCCTTCGTTATTCGTTGGTTGGATCCGGCGAAAACATAAGCCCCATCGATCAATTGCGGATCATGGGGCTTTTTAATCGGCCATTAAATGAATTATTGTTCATAAACGTAAAAAGCTCGAGTGGTGCTTATGCCTAAGCTAAATCATGATAACCAATTTATAAAAATAATAATATTAAGCATAGATCCTTATTGACACGCCATGTTGGAATGGTATATGAATGAATATTCATTCATAATCGAACGAATCGCCACATGGCTACCCAGGAAGCCAAAATCAAGAGCTCCAAATACGACCGCATTCTCGAAGCGGCTGTAAAAGTTTTCGCCCGCCAGAGCTTCCGCCAGTCCACCGTCGCCCAGGTTGCCCGCGAGGCCGGAGTCGCCGACGGTACGATCTATTTGTATTTCAAAAACAAAGACGACATCTTGGTGCAGTTCTTCAGCTTCAAGGCCAAGCAGGTCTTCGACCGTTTTCGCCAAGAGGTGAGCGGCGGAATCGACAGTCTTGCCAAGCTGCGCAACCTGATCTGCGTGCATCTCGGCGAATTCCAGCGCGACCCCGATATGGCCATCGTCTACTACGTTGAAACCCACCAGATCAGCCGCCTGGCCGAGGACCAGATTCGGGAGATGGGCAAAATGTACCACGACATCATCTCCGACATCGTCGAGGAGGGTCAGCAGCAGGGGCTGATCCGCCGCGACCTCTATCTCGGTATGGTCAAGCGTCTGGTCCTGGGCGCCGTCAACGAAACCATCGGGGCCTGGCTGCACGCCGGGCGCAGCTACGATCTGATTTCCATGGCCGAACCCCTGGCGGACCTCCTCATCCGGGGGATCAAAGCGCCTGAACGCTTATCTGAAACGATGTGAAGGGAGAAAAAGAGAAATGGCCCAATTGATCGCCGACCGCCGGGATGTGGATTTTGTTCTGCATGAGCAACTCAATGTGGCTGAACTGGCCAAGCACAAGCGTTTCGGGGAATTCAACCGCAAGGCCGTGGACCTCATCGTCTCCGAGGCGCGCAATCTGGCCATCAAGGAGATCCTGCCGACCCAGAAGGACGGAGACCGTCAGGGGGCGCGGTTCGATGGCGGCAGGGTCACGGTGCCCGAGTCGTTTCACAAAGCCTGGAAGGCCTTCCGGGACGGCGAGTGGCTGGCCATGACGGGAGACCCCGAGTGGGGCGGGCAGGGAATGCCCCGGACCGTGGCCATGGCGGCCGCGGACTACCTCAACGGCGCCAACTTCGCCTTCATGATGTACGCCGGGCTCACTCACGGCGCCGGGCTGCTGGTCGAGCATTTCGGCACGGAGAAGCAGAAAAGGCTTTTTCTGAAAAATATGTACACCGGCCGATGGACCGGCACCATGCTGCTGACGGAGCCCGAGGCCGGTTCCGACGTGGGCGCCCTCGCCACGTCGGCCGTTAAGAACCCCGACGGGTCCTACTGCATCACCGGCAACAAGATTTTCATCTCCTCCGGCGAGCACGATCTGGCCGAGAACATCATCCATCCGGTGCTGGCGCGCATCGAGGGCGCACCGGCCGGCACCGCCGGGATTTCGCTCTTCCTGGTGCCCAAGATCTGGGTAAACGATGACGGCAGTTTGGGGGACCCCAACGACATCGTCTGCACCGGCATCGAAGAGAAGATGGGGATCCACGGCAACGCCACCTGCTCCATGGCGCTCGGCAGCAAAGGCCGCTGCCGGGGGATGCTGCTCGGAGAGGAAAACAAGGGCATGCGCGCCATGTTCCTCATGATGAACGAGGCCCGGCTGCTGGTCGGGACACAGGGGCTGGCCTGCGCGAGCCCGGCCTACATGTATGCCGTGAATTATGCCCGCGAGCGCATCCAGGGGCGTCATCTCCTGACCGCCCTGGAAAAGAGCGCCCCGCCGGTTGCGATCATCCAGCACCCGGACGTGCGGCGCATGCTGATGCTGATGAAGGTCTACGTCGAGGGCATGCGCAGCCTGCTTTACTACGTCGGCCACCTCGAGGACCTGAAAGCCACCGCTGACAGTCCCGAGGCGCAGGCCAAGTACCAGGGCATGGTCGATTTCCTGATCCCGATCGCCAAGGGGTATGTGACGGATCGGGCCTGTGAGGTTTGCCATCTGGGCATTCAGGTCTACGGCGGCTACGGCTACATCCGTGAATACCCCCTGGAGCAGCTTCTGCGCGACTGCCGGATCACTCCCATCTACGAAGGTACCAACGGCATCCAGGCCATGGATCTCCTGGGCCGCAAGCTCGGTCAGGACAAAGGCCGGCCGATGATGAACCTGCTGGCCGAGATCCAGGCCGCGCTGGCTGCCGCCAAGGCCGTTCCGCGCACCGCGCCCTTCGCCGAGAAAGTGGAAGGGATGATCCACAAGCTGGCGGAGGTCGCCATGCACATGGGCGCCAGCGCCATGTCCGACAAGGTGCTCACAGCGTTCGCCTTCGCCCACCCCTTCCTGGAGGTGTGCGGGGACATGGTGATGGCCTGGATGCTGCTCTGGCGCGGCCGCATCGCCGCGGAATCGCTTGCCGCCGGCGCCAAGGGCAAGGACGCGCTGTTCTATGAGGGGCAGATCAGGAGCCTGGAATTTTTCACGCACACGATCCTGCCGGTGACCCTCGGCAAAATGAAGGCCATTCTCGACGCCAACAGCGCCGCGGTGGATATCCCCGAGGAGGCCTTCGGGGGCAGGTAAGAGCCTTCTGCCGCTGAGAGGGCTGCTGGCGCGGGATCGCGACGCGTGTGGAATGGCGCGTTTTTCTGCGCGTGAGCGAGGCGGGTCAGCGCCGGCGCCCATTGTTCGGGTCCGCCAATCGTGCTATACGATCAGCTTTGCGCAGCGCCGCAGTGCAAAGGGTCGTCGAAGGTGCCAGCGGCCCGTCCGCTTCGTTTGCGCGGCGCGTGCCGGCGGGCGGTTTCGCGGTCTGCACCTCGACCGATTCCCGCCCGCCATCATCCAGAGCGAAAGGAGACATATGCAGCCGGCTCTCATCTCGCCCGCCCATGCCACATTTCTTGGACTTCCGGCGAAGGTGCTGTTCATGCTCATCCCGCTGGTGGGAATCGGGGTCTTCGCCTATATCATGAAGCATCGGGTGGCGCCGCTGCTCCAGGCAGCGCCCGACCCCCGCTTCAGCCGCTATCCGGAGCGCATCCGGGCCGTGTTGCAGGTCTGGCTCGCCCAGTGGCGGCATCCCCGCTATCTGCTGGCCGGCGTGCTGCACATCATCGTCTTTTTCGGCTTTCTGACGTTGGCCGCCCGCTCGACCCAGCTGGTCATCCTCGGGTTCGTCGACGGGTTCACCCTGCCGGGGTTCGGCGGAGGCTTCGGCCATGTCTACAACGTTCTCAAGGACTACGCCGGGACGGCCGTCTTCGTCAGCGCCGTGTTTCTGGCGATCCGGCGCACCGCGTTCAAACCCGAGCGCTACGAGGTTCCCGAACGCTACGGCAAGGACCACACGCCCGAAGCGGTGTTCGTGCTGGGGCTCATCTGCACCCTGCTCGTCAGCGAAAGCCTATTCGATGCTAGTCTCGTCGCGGCCCAGGCCGCCCAGGGCCAGCCGACCCACCTCCTGTCCCCCCTGACGCTGGGATGGTTCTTCCGCCACCTGCTGGCCGGCGCTTCGCAGCCGGCGCTGCAGGGGCTGCACCTCGCGGCCTACACGATCCACGACCTGACATTTTTTTTCTTTTTGTGCTTCCTGCCGATGGGCAAGCACTTTCATGTGATCACATCGATTTTCAATGTCTTCTTCATGCGCCTGGATGCCGGCACCGTGAAGCCCGTGCGCCACGGCGTGGACGAGAGCAAGCTCGACGAACTGAAGTCCTTCGGGGTCAAGAAATTCGAAGACTTCACCTGGAAGCACATGCTGGATTTCTACAGTTGCGCCGACTGCGGCCGCTGCTCCGACCGCTGCCCGGCCAACCGCGTCAAGCGGCCGCTCTCGCCGCGGTTCATCTCCATCAAGGCGCGCGATTGGTGCTTTCAGCGCTACCCGCTGTGGGGCCGGAAGCCCGCCGAGTCGGCGGTGCTGATCGGCGGCATCTACAGCGAGAACGAGATCTGGTCCTGCACCACTTGCGGCGCGTGCGAGCAGGAATGCCCGCTGGGGATCGAGTATATCGACAAGATGGTGGACCTGCGCCGCGGCATGGTGGACGAGGGCATGGTGCCGCAGTCGCTGCAGAAGCCGCTTTCCGCCCTGGAGAAGCGCGGCAACCCCTGGGGCAAGATGGAGAAGAAGCGCGCCGACTGGGTGGCCGGGGTCGGGGACGGCTGCCGCGTCAAGCTCTTCGAAAAGGGCGAGACCGCCGAAACGCTTTACTTCGTCGACAGCATCACCTCCTACGACGACCGCATGCAGAAGATCGCCCAGGCCACGGCCCGCATCCTGTGCGCGGCCGGGGTGGACTTCGGGGTGCTCGGCAAGGACGAGAAGGACAGCGGCCACGAGGTGCGGCGCTTCGGCGAGGAGATGCTCTTCCAGGCCCTGAAGGAGCACAACACGGAGAGCATCCAAGCGGCCGAGGTCAAACGCATCGTCACCGCCGACCCGCACGCATACAACGCCTTAAAAAAGGACTACAGCCATCTGCCCCCGGTGCAGCACATCAGCGAGCTGATCGTGGAAGCCGTGGGCAGCGGTCGGTTGAAGCTCCAGGCGGGCAACGGTGACTCGAAAACCTACGTCTATCACGACGCCTGCTACCTTGGCCGCCACAACGGCCTCTACGATCCCCCGCGCCGGGCCATCGACGACATCCCCGGGCTCCGGCGGGTCGAGATGGTCAATGACTGCCGTGACCGCTCCTTCTGCTGCGGCGGCGGCGGCCTGATGCTCTTCTACGAACCCGAGGAGGAGATGCGCATGGGAGTGGTGCGGGTGAAGATGGCCCGCAAGGCCGGGGCCGATGCGATCGTCACCGCCTGCCCCTTCTGCCTCGTCAACATCGAGGACGCCATCAAAGTGGCGGGACTCGAGGGGAAGATGGAAGCGGTGGATCTGAGCGAGTTGATCGACCGTCATATTCAGCGATGACCCACTTTTTTTAAATATGGAGGGAGGCACACGATGGAGATCCTGGTATGTGTGAAGAGAGTCCCGGATTCGGCCGAAAACGAGATCGAGGTCAAGCCGGGCGGCGCCGACATCAAGCGCGACGATCTGGTCTATTCGGTCAACGAGTGGGACAACTATGCCGTCGAGGAAGCGATCCAGATCGTGGATCGGGTGGGCGGCTCGGTGACCGTGGCGACGATCGGCAACGAGGATTCGGAGGAAGTGGTGCGGCGCGAGATGGCGATGGGTGCGCAAAACGGGCTGATGCTGGTCGACGCGGCATTCGAAGGGTCCGACGGCCGCGGGATCGCCACTGTTTTGAAGGCGGCGGTGCAGAAGGGCAACTACGACCTGGTGCTCACCGGCGCCCAGGCCGATGACGGCGCGGCCCAGGTGGGCGGCATGCTGGCGGCCATGCTGGACTGGCCGTACGCCTCGCTGGTGAACATGATCGAGGTCCAGGACAAGAAGCTGCGCATCGGGCGCGAGATCGAGGGCGGCAACCAGGAAATCAACGAAATCCTGCTGCCCTGCGTGCTCTCGATCCAGACGGGGATCAACGAGCCGCGCTACGTGGGCATCCGCGGCATCCGCAAGGTGGCCTCGGTGGAGATCCCGGTCATGAATGCGTCCGCCCTCGGAGTGGATGCCGCCGCGGTAGGTCAGGCGGGGGCACGGGTGAAGCGTCTGGACTACTTCGTCCCGCCGGCCGGCGCCGGCGCCGAGATGCTGGAGGGCAGCACCGACGAGATCGCCGCCAAGCTGATCGAACTATTGAAAGCCAAAGGAGGGCTCAAGTAATGGCTGCACCGGTTTTTGCTTTCGTGCTTCACAAGGACGGCAAGGCGGACGACACGGCTCCGGAGCTGGCGGCCGCGGCGCGGCTCATGCGTCCCGACGCTCAGCGCGTCGCGATCGTTACCGGCGCGGATGCGGGAGTCGACGCCGTATGCCAGGAGCTGGCGGCGTCCTACGCCGAGGTCTGGAAGTTTTCCGGCGACGTGCTGGCGTACCCCAACGCGGAGATCATCCGGGCCTTGCTGCTCAAAATCCTGCCCAAAGGGTGCACGCTGCTGCTGCCGCACACCACCTTCGGCATGGACCTGGGGCCGGGGCTGGCCGTCAAGATGGATGCGGCCTACATTCCCGACGTGACGGCGTTTGACGGAGTGGACGGCACGACCCTCAAAGCGGTGCGCCAGGAATTCAACGGACAGGTCAGCACCCACCTGGCCTGCGACATCTCCAAGGGCGCGGTGATCAGCGTGCGCTCGGGGTGCTTCCCGGCCGGCGAGTCCGCCTCGGTCGGCGGCCAGGTGATCGACAAGTCGCCCGAGATCGGCGAGCTCTCGGCGCGCCGGCGATTCGTCGAGCTGCTGCAGGCCGAAGTCGGCGACGTCGACATCACCAAGGAGGACGTGCTCGTGTCGGTCGGCCGCGGCATCGGAGACAAGGAAAACCTTCCGTTGGCGGACGACCTCGCCAAGGCCATGGGCGCCGTGGTGTCCTGCTCCCGGCCGGTGGTGGATGCCAAGTGGCTGGAGAAAAGCCGGCAGGTGGGCACCTCGGGCAAGACGGTCAAGCCCAAGGTCTATCTGGCCCTCGGGATCAGCGGGTCCTTCCAGCATATGGGCGGGCTCAAGGGCAACCCCTTCATCGTCGCCGTCAACAAGAACCCCAAGGCCCCCATCTTCCAAATGGCGAACGTGGGCGTCGTGGCCGATGTGTTGGAGTTCGTTCCGGAGCTGACCGAGAAAATCAAAACTGCCAAATAGCTGAAGGAATCTCATGAAAAAGAAACTATCGACCGATAGGGCGCCCCAGGCGATCGGGCCCTATTCGCAGGCGATCCAGTTCGGAAACCTGCTGTTCGTATCCGGCCAGATCCCTCTGGACCCATCGACCGGAAACCTGGTGGCGGCCGAAATCGAGACCCAGACGAAGCAGGTCATGGAAAACCTCAAGGGCATCGTCGCCGCCGCCGGAATGACACTGGCCGACGCGCTCAAGGCGACCTGCTTCCTCAAGAACATGGGCGATTTCGCCAAGTTCAACGGCATCTACGCCGGATATTTCGGCGACACCCCGCCGGCGCGCGAAACGGTCGAGGTGGCGAGGCTGCCGCGCGACGTTCTGGTGGAAGTGTCGCTGATTTGCGGGAAGTAAACGGCGCAGGTTCAGAGCCTGGGCACCAGCGCCCATTGAATCACCCAGGTGATGCCCCTCTCGACGCGGTTCAGGCAGACGATGCCGCTGTTCTGAAACTTGATGATCGGTTTCTCCTGCGATCCGGCCACCAGCTGTGCCGCCAAGCGCTCCATGAAGGGCAGATGGCCGACCAGCATGAGACGGTCGTCCGGGTTGAGGGTACTCCACGGAATGACATCATCCATCGGGTTCATTCCGGGGGCCTGCCGGATGCCGCCGGGGGGATGAAGACTGGCGGCAAGGATCTCGGCCGTCTGCCTGGCGCGGGTCTTGCCGCTTTGAAGGATGGAGCCGATCTTAAGGCCCAAATCCGCGGCCAGACGGGCGGTACGCTCGGTTTCCGCTATCCCTTCCGGCGACAAACCCTGCTCCGGATCGGATTCCTGGGGCAGGCTTCTGCCGTGTTGCACCAGGTAAAGCGCCATGGTGTGCCTCCTTGTCGTTGTTGTTCTTCCAGGATAGAATAATCGAACCGCCAGATGTCTTCAACCCGTTTCATCGACAGGCATGGGGATTGAATGCGGATTGTCACCCGACCGGACTTCGACGGGATTGTTTGCGCAGTCCTGATTTCGGACGCTTTGGGCATCGAACGACCGGTCCACTGGGTCGAGCCGAACGACTTATCCAAAGGCTCGGCCGGCATCCAGCCCGGCGATATTATCGCCAATCTTCCGTATCATCCCGCTTGCGATATCTGGTTCGATCATCACTCCACGAACCGGATCGCTCATCCCTTCAAGGGAATGTTCCGCGAGGCGCCCTCGGCGGCACGCAATGTTTTTGAATTCTTTGGGGATCGGTTCAGCCGGGATTACTCTGAATTGGTCTATTGGGCCGACCGTATCGATTCGGCCAATTTCACCCAAGACGAAGTCCTGCACCCGGAGAAATACGATTACGTGTTGCTGTCGATGAGCGTGACCGGGGAGACCGGCAGGGAGGAGGCCTATTGGGAGCAACTGGTACGCATGCTCCGGGTGAAGGATATCGCGTCGGTCATGGCACACCCGGAAGTCGCAGGCCGATGCCGCAACGTCGTCCGTCAGAACAGCGAATATGCCGGCTGGCTGAAAGAATACACCCGGATCGAGGGCGGGGTGGCCATCACGGATTTTCGCTCGCTCGACCAACCGCCATCCGGCAATCGATTCCTATCCTACTCGCTTTTTCCGGAAGCCGTCGTCAGCGTCCGCATCCGCTATGAAGATGCTACCCGTCAGACGGTCGTGGTCAACATCGGCCACAGCATCTTCAACCTGAACTGCAACGTTCATGTCGGCCGGCTGCTCAGCGATTTCGGAGGCGGCGGCCACCGCGGCGCCGCCTCAGTCCGGTTTCCGGCGGACAGGGCCGACAGCTTCCTGCCGGCCATCATCGGCGCGCTGGTGAGGAATCAACCGGACCAGCCGTAGAGCCGGCCGTTTGCAGCGTGCCCGGCCAGGCTGGATAGAGAGTGTCCATCCGAAAAAGAATGCAGGCCTGCGACGGAAGGCCTGCATCCTTGTGATCCAATAGCTTGCTTTGAACCCCCTACAGAAACAACGCTGGCCGTAACAACCAAGGATCTGCGGTCATCGACACTTCCGTCCGCCTCGGCCATCCCTTGACCGGGGAGCGCATGCAATTTCAATCGGCAAGGTGTCCGGCGGTGGTTTAATAGCCGCTGCCGACGATCAGACCGCTCTTGGTGCTGCGGACATAGGCGTTCTTCTCCACGTCCGGCCACATGTATTTGACCCATGTGCCGGCCGGTGTGCCTTTGCTCACCGCCTCGTAGGCCGGCGCCGCGACGTCTTTAAGGTTCTTTCCCGCCAGGCTCGGGTGCACCAGCAGGTTGCCGCCCTTTTCCATAATATAAACGTAGTAGGGTTTGTTGTTGGCGGCGCTCGCGAAATCCGACGCCTTCTTGCCGCCGTCAATGGCCATCACAATGTCGTCGACCTGCTTCTTGATGGCATCTTTGTCCTGTGCGAAACCACCGGACGCCAACGCGAGACATGTGACCAACACCACCATCATCAAAGTGTACTTTTTCATCGGGTCCTCCTTCCTGTTGGTTGGGATGTTGTTTACAAGACCGCTAGAGCGACATGCTCCAGGGCCAGCGCTGGTTCGGTGGATCAGGTCCTATAGGACTGAGGAACGGCGAAACACACGCACGAACTATCCGGGCTCGCATCGCCCGAATCGATCGCATCAGTGCAGAGTGGAACGGATAACGTGCCGCCAGCTTGAGATGTCGAAGTTGAGTCAGCGAGCATCAGGAGGAAGAGGAGCCGCAACGGTTGATTGCTTAGCCCATCGAAGCCGCGGCTGTCAAGGCTTTTTATACGGCTGCGCATGGATAGTTCTTCTCTATCGTTCGATGGAACGTTCATATTCCATTGCCGATCTCGGGGGTTCGCGGTCGTGGATAGTTCGGCATATCGCGTGCGCAGATTGTCTGACCGTTCTGCGCACGGGTGATCAAGTTAAAGATAGAGACCACCCCGGCCGATGTCCAAGTGCAGGAAAATGGCTCGGCAAGCATGCTTGACAGGACTTGGGCGACGAGCTAGCATGACATCCGTCATTAGATGGTATGCGTATTCTGTCAGCTCCCTGGGTGCATATCGGAATGAGCGATTACCAGTTCGAGCAGCTTGAGACCCTTTCTCTGGTGCGCATGCACCTGAAGACGCTGTCGCGTGGAGAAAAAGACAAGCTGCGCGCGATGGCGGGGGACTACCTCGAATTCCGGTGCCGCGTGGATCGCTTCCTTGAGACCTATTTCGGAGATGCCTGCCATAACGCCTGCTACCAGAACCAGCGCAGCGCCTGCTGCTCCCGGGAGGGGATCATTACCTTTTTCGCCGATGTGGTCATCAATCAGCTCTTCTCCGAAGAGGGCGAGGTCGACGCGCTGACCGACGCGTTGCGTCGTGACAACCCCACGCTGAAATGCGTCTATCTCGGCCCCGGCGGCTGTCGGTGGAAGATCAAACCGATCGTCTGCCAGATGTTTCTATGCGAACCGGCCAAAACGAGGGTGTTCCGCGATCATCCGGCAGCCGAAGCCGAATGGATGCGACTCGAGCAGGAGCGCAAGAAGTTTACCTGGCCGGATCGTCCGGTCCTGTTTGACCTCATCGAGACGTACTTTATCGCCATGGGCTGCGCATCGCCGCTGATGTATCTGCATCAGAGCCCGGGCCTGATGCGCGTCAAGAAGAAAGCCGGCCTGTGAGGGAGGCGTTGAAACCGCTGGTGGTTACAAATTGCGGGAAAGACTGAGCAGGTTCTTGTTGACGGCCAACTGGGTTTGGACCTGGATGAAATCGTGCCGGTCGTCGCGGAAGGGCAGATAGGCCAGGCGGAAGTGGGTGGGCTGAATGCTGATTCGGGTCAGCATTTCGACGACCCGGCGGCGGGGTTTCAAGAATCCGGCCAGCACCACTTTCAGGCTTTCGCACGCGTCCTCCACCGGCAACGTCACCGGATGGTGGCGTGCCGAGGGCAGGGCGAGGGTCAGCATCTCTTGGACCTGAGTGAGGGTCAGGCTCTCCGCCATCCGCAGGAATGCCTGGGCGCGCAGCTTGAACGCCGGTACCCAGAACCGGAATTCTCGCGACGCCTGCGCCGTGTCAACCATTTTCGGGAGATTGGCGGCCTTCACGAGGTCGCCGTAGGTGCTCAGATCGATTCCCGAAGTGTCGCAGGTGATCAGCCAGAACGGCAGGAAATATGCGTTCGCCTGGGGGTCCGGCAGGCAGTGCGACTCCACCCGCGTCAGCTTCTCACCCGAAGGATACCAAGTCGCTGCGCAGTTCCGGCAGTGCAGCGCGAGCGCCGAACGCTCGCCCTCGAGATCCCAGCCGCAGTCCGGGCAAAGTGCAGGAACGGAACGCACCTGCCAATCCGGCCTTTCGTATGAGACGCTGTTGCCGTCGAGGAGGTTGGCGGAATCAGCGATCGGCTGGTCGAGCACCGCATCGTATAGACGGTCCCGGATGTAAACGGGGGCATAGACCAGCCCCATGGACTCCCCCAGGTGCGCACTGTGGAGAATCGGCTTGGGCAGCGTCCGGAAGGCCCGCTTCTGAAAAGCCGTGAATGTCTCGGAGAACGAGCGCTGCGGCGGAATGAAGCGGCCCGCGAGATCCGGCGAAAGAAACCGGAGCTTCATGGCCTGGGCGCGCAGACCGAGCGTCAGCGGCAACCCCGGCGCCTCGGCGGCGCTCTGGTCTACGTCGAGGAACTTGTGGTCGATTCCGGAGGCCAGGCTGAAGAGCAGGGTGCCTCGGAATCGCCAGTAAGGAAAATAGAACAGATCATCGGCCACCGGTTTTTTGGCCGGGAGTACATAACGAAAATAGTCGCGGGTCAGCAGGAACGACCTGACCCGGCAGAAAGAACAGGATACCAGCCGGTCGGTTTCCTCAAGGTTCGCCGGGGCGCCGCATTGAGGGCACTGGCAGTCGATGTGAAACGTCGTCACAGCTTCTCGCCGCAATCGTTGCAGTAAATTGCTTCCGACAGGTTTTCGGCACCGCACGCCTTGCAGACGTTTTTCGGCGGCGTGCTATTCGCTGCCAGTCCGCAGCGCGAGCAAAACTTCGAATTCGGCGCAAGGTTCTTGCCGCAGCGGCTGCACTGGGTGAAGATCACCAGCTGGTGGCCGCACTGGGGGCAGAACTTCGAATCCGACGGCACGTCGCTGCGGCACTCCGGACAGGCGGCGGTGCCGGCGGATTGCGCTTTCGGACCGGCCGATGGCGGGTGGCTGAAATACTGAGCGAACATGGCCGGCAGCATGAGACCCAGGCCGGTGCCCATGCCCGAAGCGGCTCCACCATCGCTTTCCGAGGATTTCTCCATCGCCATCGCCGCCTTCATCTGCATGAGCTTCTCCATGTCCTTGAAGACACCCATGCGGCTGCGGTCGTCGATGGCCTTCTGGACTTCCGGAGGCGGTGTGACGGCACTGATGTAAAGATGGGTCATGCGGATCCCGAAATGCCCCAGGTCTTCCTGCAGGCGCTGGTTAAGCCCCTGGGACAGTTCATCGTATTTGGCCGGAAGGTTGAGCAGCGTATCCAGGGTCTGCCCCATGTAGTCATTGAACCGGGAGACGATCACCCGGTTGAGGTATTCTTCGATTTCCGCGGTGGTGTAAATCCCCTGGGTCCCGACCAGCCGGTTGATGAAGAGCGCCGGCTGAACGGCCTGGATGTTGAAGACGCCATAGGCGCGCAGCCGGACCAATCCCAGTTCGGCATCCTTGAACGCCACGGGGTCGCGGGTGCCCCACTTGAGGTTGGTGAACACCTTCAAGTTGACGAAATACACCTCGGCCCGCAGGGGGCTGTTCATCCCCCAGGGGATGCTGGCGATCTTGGTGAGGATGGGGATGTTGCCGGTTTTCAAGGTGTGGCGGCCGGGGCCGAAAACGCCGACGGCCTTGCCCTTGTAGAAAAAGACCGCGGCCTGGCTTTCGCGAACGGTCAGCTGCGCGCCCCACTTGATTTCTCCGGAGCCCTCCTGCGGGAGACGGTACACCAGCTGATCGCCGGCGTCGTCAAACCACTCCAGATTCTCCAAGAAAACGATATTGTTGCCGACCATGCTGCCTCCTTGTGCTTGGATGACGGTCGATCGAAGCAGGAGTTCCTCTGCCCGACATCAGGGTATCGGTATTTCGCGAACTGAACTTGAACGGCGACCCCTCCCGTCGCGCATTGCGCCCCGTCGGAGTTCGGCCGATTCGCATCTAATGGGTGGATTTAGCGGCAGGAAGAGGCGGTGCGGACCGCGCCGGGTGTCATACCGGACTCATCGGGCGCTTGTGCGCTGAACATGGTCCCTTTGGGGGTGGGAAAGCCCCCCGCCGGCGCCCCCGACCGTTTGCCGGTTACAGGCGCGCCAGCCAATACAGCAGCGGCAGTATCAAGGCGGCCAGGATGAGCAGTCCCGGAGGGGAGAGATAGGCGGAATACCACGGCTGTTTCTGCCGGTGGGCCTTTCTGAGCTCCGACAGAAACCAGTTGCCGAGCAGTGCGGCGGCGGCGACCACCGCCGCCAATTTGAGGGCTTCGATCAGAGAGGACATGGTTCGGGAGGGCTCTCCGGCAGCGGCTGCTCCGCAGCCGGGTCGCCGCTTAGGTCATTGCGACGGTGACATCATGAAATTGTGATTGAATTTTCCAATGGCTCGTGTATAGTCACGCCTTGGTACGGATACCGGCTGGCGCGCCTGGAGGGATTCGAACCCCCGGCCTACGGATTAGAAGTCCGTTGCTCTATCCAGCTGAGCTACAGGCGCACGGCAAATTTTCCTATCACAAGCGCAATGGCCTGTCCATAGCGATTCTGCCGGACAACATTCCCGCTGAGTCGTTTTTATTAATTGTTTCAAATAGTTGAATATAGACATGAAAACAAAGGCCAAAGTTAAAAAAGCGCAAACTCCCAGAATAGCCAAGGCTCCGCCCAAGCACAAAGCCGCCCCGAAGACGACATCGAAAGAAAACAGGCCGGCAGCTGCGAGAAAAGCAGGGCTTTCTACGCCCGCGGCTAACAAAAGACACGTGGCGGCGCCGGTGGCGTCCCGAAAGGCCGCGAAGGCGCAACCGAGCGTCGAGCCAGAAACGCGGCATGCCAAGGAAACCTTCTCGGAGGTCAAGACACGCACGAAATCCAAAACCGGCGCCGGGGCCGCCAAACCCGAGGGGCCGGCGCGGGATCGGCATGCCCGTCGCGTGAATCCTCCGGCAGCCGATGCAACGGCCGATTCGGCAGAAGAAAGCGTGGAAGCGGCCGACACCGAGAAAGACGTTAGAGAACCGAAATCACCGAAGACCGAGAGAAACGATAAATCGGATAGTTCCGACAAAGCGCTGGTCAAGTTTGACCCGCTGCAGCGTTACCTATCGGAAATCTCCAAATACCGCCTGCTGACGCGCGAAGAAGAGCGCGACTACGGCTTGCGGGTCAAGGAACAAGGGGATAAGGAGGCAGCCTACTCGCTGGTCACCGCCAACCTGCGGCTTGTCGTAAAAATAGCCTTGGAATTTCAAAGAGTTTGGATGCAAAATTTATTAGATTTGATTCAGGAAGGCAACATCGGCCTCATGCAGGCTGTCAAGAAATTCGATCCGTACAAGAACGTCAAGTTTTCGTATTACGCCTCTTTCTGGATCAAAGCCTACATCCTCAAATTTATAATGGACAACTGGCGTCTCGTAAAGATCGGGACCACCCAGGGTCAGCGCAAGCTCTTCTTCAAGCTGAAAAAGGAAAAGCAGCGCCTGATCGATCAGGGGTTCGACCCGAAACCCAAGCTTTTGTCCGAGCGGCTCGGCGTTTCAGAGCGCGAGATCGTCGACATGGACCAGCGTTTGGACAGCTGGGATGTTTCGCTGGATGCACCCCTCAAGAACGATTCGGAAACCGAGCGTATCGAGTTCCTCAGCACCGACAGCGAGTCGGTGGAGGATCAGGTTTCGAAAAAGGAGATTGAACTGCTCCTGCACAACAAGATTACCGAGTTCCGCAAGAAAATGACCCCGCGCGAGATCGAGATCTTCGAACTGCGCATCTTTTCCGAAAACCCCGTCACCTTGCAGGAGATCGGCGACCGCTACGGAATATCCCGCGAGCGGGTTCGGCAGGTCGAGAAAAACATCATCCGTAAGATGCGCGAGTTCTTCAAACGCGAAATCCCCGACTTTGCCTCTTATGCAGAAGACACCGGCATGGAGTGATGCCGTTGCCCACGTGACTCTTTCGGCTTCCGTACCAGGAACCCCTTTGATGAAACACCCGCGACTGGCATCCGTGGCAGCAAGCTGTTTTTTGGGCGTGATGGTCGCCTGCACGCATCCGGCGGGCACGGCGGCGCCGAGCACCGGAGACGAGCCCCGCGTGGTCGTCGAAAAGCCCGAGAACGAATACTTCTATTTTCTCGCGACGCAGAAGGAGCGGCGGGCCGGGAACCTTCAGCAGGCGATCGGGTCGCTGCAAAAAGCCATCGAGATCGATCCGGAGTCCTCCTACCTGAGGCGCGAGCTGGCGACCCTACTCCTCCAGAACAAGGAAGAGGACCGAGCCCTGGAAGTGCTCGACGAGCTGCTGGCCAAGTCGCCCGACGACACCAAGGCCCTGATCCTTTACGGCGGCATCCAGCAGCTCCGCAAGCAGAACGAAGCCGCCATGCGCGTTTACGAGAGAGTCATCGCCATCGACCCCTCCCAGGAGAAAGTTTACACGCTCCTGGGCGGGCTTTATCTGGAAGACACCCAATGGGACGCGGCCCAGCGCGTGCTGGAAAAACTGGTGGAGAGATTTCCGCGCTCGTATGCCGGCCACTTCCTGCTGGGCAGAGCCTTCCTTGGCAAGCGCATGCCGGCGATGGCGGAAAAGGCCTTTCGCCGAAGTGCGGAGGTGGACCCGGAGAGCATCGAACCGCTTTTCGAGCTGACCAAGCTGGCGCACGAGCAGGGTCGGCGGGAAGAGGTCCTCGCACTCAATCGGGAAATCCTCGCCCGCGATCCAGAGAACAGCCGCGCCCTGCTCGATCTGGCCCTCTATTATCGTCACGCCGGCATGCAGACTGAATCCGCGGAAATCCTCAAGCAGCTCGGCGAGCGCAGCCGCACCGAATTCGAAGTCATTCTGCAGGTGATTCAAGTGTACGTCGACGCCAAGCGGTTCGAGGAGGCACTGGATCTCGTCAACGGAATGCTGACAGCCGCCCCCGACAGTCCGGACCTGCATCATCTCAAAGGCTTCAGCCTGTTCGGGCTCAAGAAGCATGCGGACGCGCTGCCCGAATTTCGGCAGGTCACGCCCGAGTCGCGGTTTTACCAGGATGCCGTGATCCACATCGCTTTCATTCTGCAAGCGCAGGGCAGGAGTCCGGAGGCGATCGAGCAGCTCCAGGCGATGGCTCAGAAGAACCCGGAAAACGCCGAGATATGGTACTACCTGGCTACAATCTACGAAGAATCCGGACGCTATGACGACGCTGAGAGCCATCTCAAGCGGGCGCTCGAAAGAGAGCCGGACAATTCGCGCTACCTCTTCCGGCTGGGGGTGATCTACGACAAACAGAAGAACAAGGCGGCCTCGATCGAGGCGATGCGCCGGGTGATCGCGCTGGATCCCCGGAACGCCAGCGCGCTCAACTACCTGGGCTACACGTATGCCGATCTCGGCGAGAATTTGGACGAGGCCGAGCGGCTCGTTCAGGAAGCGCTCAAGCACAAACCGGACGACGGTTTCATCACCGACAGCCTCGGATGGGTCTACTACCAAAAGGGTGATTACCAGAAGGCCCTGCACTATTTAAAGAAAGCCTCCGAGATCGTGCCGGACGACCCCGTGATTCTCGAGCACGTCGGGGATGCTTACCTCAAACTGAACGACCGGTCGAACGCGCTCCGCTACTACCAGAAGGCCATGAGCCAGCGCGAGAAGCAGAAAGATGCGGACGGCGACAAAGCCCAGGAAAAAGAAATGCTGCAGAAGAAGATCCGGAAGCTCAAATAGAGCGCGGGCGGGACCACCATGAGCACCATCCGATTTCAAAGCCCTCGGCGCGCGGCGCGGCCGGCCATGCTGTGGTTGCTGCTGCTGGCGGCGTTCATGCCGGCAGGCTGCGCGGGCCTGGCGCCCACCGCGGACACCGCTTCCCCTGCCGCAGACCGCGCGGAGGCTGATGCCGTGCTGGGGCGGTTGCAGGAGAAGAACGCAACGCTCAAGAGCTTTAAGGGGGTAGGCCGGCTGACGGTCAAGCGCGACGGCAAGATCCAGATGGACGAGCGGCTGGCCTGGGTCGGCGCCGATCCCTCGAAGCTCAGCGTGGTGCTTTTCGCCTCCGGCTTTCCGGCCGTACGCATGGCAAGCGACGGCGAATGGCTGTACTATCAGGACGGACAGGAACCGGGGCTGCCCGTGAAGAAGATCCGCTCCAGCGATCCGGAGTTCGATCGGCTTTTGTCCATCTCGATCCGCTCGAGCGACATCATCGAACTCTTGCGCGGGCGCACCCCTATCCGGGAGCATCGCTCGGCGCGGCTGCTGCCGGTGGCCGCCGGCAACGGGCACGTACTGCTGCTCGAGCGCATCTGGGGCGTGCACCAGAAGATATTCCTCGACGAGCAGAAATCCGAGGTCCGCCAGATCGAGGTGTATGACGCCTCCGGCCGGATGCTGTTCCAGGCCAACTTCCTTGAAATGCAGCTGGTCGACGGCTATCGGGTGCCCGGCCGCCTGGTGGTGAGCAATCATCAGACCAACGCCCAGGTCCAGCTGGTGGTCGAGAAATACTGGGCCGACATCCCGGTCACTCCCACCATGTTCGTGCTGGAACCGCCGGGGTGATGGCGGCCGGCTCAGCACTCACGCCCATGAATCCCATCGTCGCCATCCTGGGTCGGCCCAATGTCGGCAAATCCACTCTGTTCAACCGGATGACCCGGACCCAGGATGCCCTGGTGGACGACTTCCCGGGAGTGACGCGCGACCGGCATTACGGCAGCGCCAGCTGGAACGGGGTCGATTTCACGGTGGTCGACACGGGGGGCTTCGCCGACGGCGACGAGTTTTCGGCTGACATCCGCTTTCAAATCCGGCAGGCCATCAACGAAGCCGATGTCCTTGCGCTCGTACTCGACGGCAAGGGCGGGCTTTCGCCTTTCGACCGGGATCTTCTCGACATCCTGCGCGGGATGGCCAAGCCCGTGTTCTACGCGGTGAACAAGATCGACGGACCGGAGCAGGAAGCGCTGCTGGCGGATTTCTACCGGCTGGGGCTGGCGGCGCTTTACCCGATTTCGGCGGAGCACCGGTTCGGCCTGAACGATTTCCTCGACGACCTCGTGGCCGCCCTGCCGCGGCCGGCGGAGCCGCCGCCCGGAGCCGGCCGCCAGAACCTGATCGGGCTGGCGGTGGTCGGTCGACCGAACGTGGGCAAGTCGTCGCTGATCAACCGCATCCTCGGCGAGAACCGCCTGGTGGTCAGCCCCCTGCCCGGGACCACCCGCGATGCCATCGACACCATCCATCGGCGCAGCGACCGGTCCTACCTTCTCATCGACACCGCCGGCATCCGCCGCAAAGGGCGGGTGTCCGCAAAGCTAGAAAAGTTTTCGGTGATCAAGGCACTGCGCAGCCTGGACCGCTGTGACGTCGCCGTGGTGGTCCTGGATGCCACCGAGGGCGTCACGGAGCAGGACATCACCATTGCCGGTTATGCCTATGAGCGGGGCTGCGGCTGCGTGCTGGCGATCAACAAGTGGGATGTGGCCGAGTCCAGCGGTCTGCGCGAAAAAAAAATGATCGACGAGCTGCGACTCAAAGCCAAATTTCTCGGCTTCGCACCGGTGGTGACGGTTTCCGCCCGCACCGGCCGCAGGGTCTCGCGGATTTTCAGCCTGGCGGATGCCGTCTACGATCAGTACGGCCGGCGGATTGAAACCGGCCCATTGAACCGCATCCTCGATCGCTCCTTGCAAAAGAATGCGCCGCCGCTGCATCGCGGTCGGCCGCTGAAGTTCTATTATGCCGCGCAGGTCACGGTCAAGCCGCCGACGATGGTGTTCTTCGTGAACCATCCCGAGGCGGTGCACTTCTCCTACCGGCGCTATCTGCTCAATCAGATCCGTGAGCAGGCCGGCCTGGACAAGACCCCCATCCGCCTGATCTTCCGGAAGCGGGAGCGGTGACCGCACACCGAATGCGCCCCGCCTAAACGGGGACCGAATAACGTGACGGGCCGATGATCGAATATCGGAATCCGATCCGCTTCGGATTTCGGGTTTGTATCGTAAATGGACCTCTTCGACTACCAGAGCCAGAAGGAGGCGGAGGGCCTCCGGCCGCTGGCCGAGCGCATGCGGCCGCGACGGCTGTCCGAATTCATCGGCCAGCGGCACGTGGTCGGAGAGGGCTCGCTCATCTGGCTGGCGGCCGAACAGGACCGCGTCTTTTCGATGATCCTGTGGGGACCTCCGGGCTGCGGCAAAACCACCCTGGCCCGGATCATCGCCGCCGACAGCCGCTCGCATTTTGTGCATTTCTCGGCGGTGCTTTCCGGGGTCAAGGAAATTCGCTCCGTGATCGAGACGGCGCGCGAGCAGCGGCGGCTTCACCGCCGCCGAACGGTGCTCTTCGTCGACGAGATCCACCGCTTCAACAAGGCCCAGCAGGACGCCTTCCTTCATCATGTGGAAAGCGGTTTGATCACGCTGATCGGCGCCACCACTGAGAATCCGTCCTTCGAGGTCATCGCCCCGCTGCTGTCGCGCTGCCGGGTGGTGACGCTGGAGCGCCTGAACGAAGAAGACCTCGCCGCCATCGTGGCCCAGGCGCTGAACGACGAGGCGCGCGGCCTCGGGCGGCTTCGGCCGGCGCTGGATGACGCGGCGCTCGAAACGCTCGTGCGGCTGGCCGACGGCGATGCCCGGACGGTATTGAACAGTCTGGAAGCCGCTGCAGCGCTCGCCGCGAGCGGGGCGACCGGGTCTGTGCGCATCACCGCCGCCCATGTGCAGCAGGCGGTGCAGAAAAGGGTGCTTTTGTACGACAAGGCCGGCGAAGCGCATTACCATCTGATTTCGGCCCTGCATAAGAGCCTGCGCGGCAGCGACCCGGATGCGGCGCTCTACTGGCTGGCCCGTATGCTGGCGGCCGGCGAAGACCCGTTTTACATCGCACGGCGCATGGTGCGCTTTGCGTCCGAGGACATCGGCAATGCCGATCCTCAGGCTCTGGGGGTGGCAGTGACCGCCATGGAGGCCTTCCGGTTTCTGGGGCCTCCCGAGGGCGAGCTGGCCCTGGCCCAGGCGGCCGTTTACTTGGCGACAGCCCCCAAGAGCAATGGCATCTACCGCGCCTACGGCGAGGCTCAGGCGGCGGTCGCCTCGGCCGGGTCGCTGCCGGTGCCGTTGCACATCCGCAACGCGCCGACCGCGCTGATGAAAGAGCTCGGCTACGCTCGGGGGTATCGATACGCCCACGATTTCAAGGACGCCTACTGCCCTCAGGATTATCTTCCGGACGAGCTGAAGGGTCGAATCTTCTACTTTCCGTCCGACCGGGGCTACGAACGGACGGTCAAGGAGCGTCTGGAGCGCTGGCGCGAGTTGCGCCGCAAACCCGGAGAGGGCGGCCCTTTGTAGGAAAACGGCCTGCATTGACCCGTTCCGAGGGGCTATGCTATAAGCGGCCTTCACTCAAGCACAGAAAGGCTTGTTTACTTCTTTGTCGCCAACAGGAGGATTGAAGATGAGAGAGGCGGTGATTGTTAGCGGTGCGAGAACGGCGATCGGAGGCTTCGGCGGCGCCCTTAAAGATGCATCGGCGATTGACCTGGCTGCCCTGGTGATTCGAGAAACCCTCAAACGCGCCAACCTGCGACCGGAGATCAGCCCGGCGATGAGGGCCGCCGCGCCGGAGGCGCTCCAGGACCAGGGTGCGATCGCGCTCGAACAGAAAGCCGGCGCTTGGAACAGCGACGCCCGCGCGATCGCCGTGGACGAGGTCATCATGGGCAACGTGCTGCAGGCCGCCCAGGGCCAGAACCCGGCGCGGCAGGCCGTCATTCGGGCCGGGCTGTGCAAGGAAACCCCGGGGGTGACCGTCAACAAGGTGTGCGGATCGGGGCTCAAGGCCATCGCCATCGGCGCGGCCGCGATCATGACCGGACAGGCCGAGGGGGTGGTGGCCGGCGGGATGGAAAACATGAGCCTGGCGCCCATGGCGATGCCCAAGGCGCGCTGGGGCTACCGCATGGAACTGACCGGCAGGGGCGAGGTGCTGGACCTGATGGTCTTCGACGGTCTCTACGAAATTTTCTACGGCTACCACATGGGCGTCACGGCCGAGAACATCGCCGCCCTTTACAAGATCAGCCGGACCGAGCAGGATGAGCTCGGCGTGCTGAGCCACCAGCGCGCGCGGGCGGCCATCAAGAGCGGGCTCTTCGCCGAAGAGATCGTGCCGGTGGTCATCAAAGACCGCAAGGGCGACATCGTCTTCGCCACCGACGAGCGGCCCATGGACACCGACATGGAGAAAATGGGCAAGCTCCGGCCGGCCTTCAAGCCGGACGGAACCGTCACTGCCGGAAACGCGTCGGGCATCAACGACGGCGCGGCCGCGGTCCTCATGACGAGCGCCGAGGAAGCCAAGCGGCTCGGACTCGAACCGATCGTCAAGATCAAAGCCTTTGCCGCCGGCGCGCTGGACCCCGCCTACATGGGTCTGGGACCGGTGCCGGCCGTGCGCAAGGCGCTCCAGGCCGCCGGGATGAGCTTGAAGGACATCGACATGATCGAGCTGAACGAGGCCTTCGCCGCCCAGGCCATCGGCTGCATGCGCGAACTCGGCCTGCCGAACGACCGGCCCAACGAGCTGGGAAGCGGGATTTCACTCGGGCACCCGATCGGCGCCACCGGTGCGCGGCAGATGGTCACGGCCATCCACCATATGCGTCGCAGGGGCTACCGCACCGGTCTCATCACGATGTGCATCGGGGGCGGGATGGGCATGGCCATGATCGTCGAACGCTGAAGCCGAACCATCGGAACCGATAATTTCTCTTTACTTGAATTCCAAATATTGCTAATAATTTGGATTAAAACAAAAAAGAGGTATGAGCGCATGGACGTCGCCCGGAAGTTGGGAATAGTGGTGTTCTGTGCCGTTCCCGCCATTGTCGGGGGGGGTATCGTATTCTACGCGTTTCACTCGCTGACCGCTGTCTTCATTTACCAGGTCATCCTGCTGTTGGGAGCCGGGGCGTTCATCAGCCGTTAGCCCCCCGCTCAAAGATCCGTTCTTTTCGCCGCCACGGCGGCCGGGGCCCGTGCGGTAGCCCTGGCACCGTGGCGTCTTTTCTTGTCCGGACCCCGGCCGTGTTTCAAGCCTTGAGTCGTTGAACAGAGAGGATTCAGACGTTGATGGACGCAGCACCCGAAGTCAGCATTGAAAAGGAGATGAAGAAGTCCTATCTCGACTACGCCATGAGCGTCATCATCGGGCGGGCGCTGCCGGATGTGCGCGATGGGCTGAAACCGGTTCACCGGCGGGTGCTTTATGCGATGGGCGAGCTCAAGAACGACTGGAACAAGGCTTACAAGAAGTCGGCCCGCATCGTCGGGGACGTCATCGGCAAGTATCACCCCCATGGCGACGCCGCGGTCTACGACACCATTGTGCGCCTGGCCCAGGAGTTCTCGATGCGCTATCCGCTCGTGGATGGCCAGGGCAACTTCGGCTCCATCGACGGCGACCCGCCCGCCGCCATGCGCTACACCGAAATCCGGATGCAGCGGCTGGCGCACGAAATGCTCGAAGACCTCGACAAGGAGACGGTCGACTTCATCCCCAATTACGACGAATCGCTCAGCGAGCCCTCCGTGCTCCCCGCCAGGATTCCGAACCTGCTGATCAACGGATCGGCCGGCATCGCCGTCGGCATGGCCACCAACATCCCGCCGCACAACCTCTCGGAGGTTGTCAACGCCCTGCGGGCGCTGATTGACGCGCCCGGTATGACCTGCGACGACCTGATGGCCTACATCCCCGGGCCGGACTTTCCCACCCGCGGGCTGATCTACGGCCGCCAGGGCATCCGCGAAGCCTACCGCGGCGGCCGCGGCATCATCCGCGTGCGGGCGCGGGTGCTGGTGGAAAAGGACAAGCGCAACCAGACCGAAACCCTGGTGATCACCGAGCTCCCCTACCAGGTCAACAAGGCCAAGCTGATCGAGAGGATTGCCGAGCTGACCCGCGAGCGGGAGATCGACGGCATCAAGTACGTCCGGGACGAGTCCGACCGGGAGGGCATGCGGATTGCCGTGGGCCTCAAGAAGGAGGTCGTGGCGCCGGTGGTTCTCAACCAGCTTTTCAAGAACACCCGGATGGAGACCACCTTCGGCGTCATTTTCCTGGCCATCGTCAACCAGCGGCCGGAACTGCTCAATCTCAAGGAGGTCCTGGAACACTTCATCCTGCATCGCAAGGACATCGTCGTGCGGCGCACCCGCTTCGACCTGGCCAAGGCCGAGGCGCGCGCTCACATCCTCGAGGGGCTCAAGATCGCGCTGGATCATCTGGACGAGGTGGTGGCCTTGATCCGAAAATCGGCCTCGCCGGCCGAAGCCCGCGGCCGGCTCAAGGCCACCTACGGGCTTTCCGATATCCAGGCCCAAGCCATATTGGACATGCGGCTGCAGCGCCTGACGGGGCTCGAACGCGACAAGATCCTGGAGGAGTACAAGCAGGTGTTAATGGACATCGCGCGTTTCAAGGAAATCCTGGCCAACGAGCGCCTGGTGCTTCAGATCATCAAGGACGAACTGGGCCAGATCCAGCAGCAATACGGCGATGCGCGGCTGACCGAAATCGTCGATGAGGCGCGCGAGATATCGGCCGAAGATATGATCGCCGACGAGGACATGGTGGTCACCATCTCCAAGCGCGGCTACATCAAACGCAACCCCATTACGCTCTACCGCAGTCAGCGCCGCGGCGGCAAAGGGGTGACCGCCATGGGCACGCGCGAGGACGACTTCGTGGAGCGCCTGTTCGTAGCCTCCACCCACCATACGTTCCTGTTTTTTACGAACCTGGGCAAGGTCTACTGGTGCAAGTGCTACGACATCCCTCAGGCGGGCCGGCTGAGTCTGGGCAAGGCCATCGTCAATCTGCTGAGCATGGAGGAGAATGAAAAGCTCGCCACCGTGCTGGCGGTGCCGGAATTCACGCCGGGAGCGTTCGTGATGATGGCCACGAAGAAAGGCCTGGTCAAAAAGACCGATATCATGGCCTACAGCCGGCCGCGGAGCGGAGGTATCATCGCCATCAACCTGCTGGAGGGTGACGAACTGATCGCCGCGCGCATCAGCGACGGCACCATGAATGTCTTCCTGGGATCGGCCGAGGGCAAGGCCATCCGTTTCCATGAATCCGACGTGCGTCCCTCCGGCCGCGTGGCCAGCGGCGTGCGCGGCATGAAATTCTCCGAAGGCGACCACCTGGTCGCCATGGAAGTGTTGAATTACGGACAGACGCTTTTTGCCGTCACCGAAAAAGGGTACGGCAAGCGGACCTCGATTGACGAATATCCGGTGCACAAGCGCGGAGGCAAGGGGGTCATCGCCATCAAGGCCAGTCCGCGCAACGGCAAGGTGGTGGCGATCCTGGTGGTCGATGAAGAGGACGACGTCATGATCATGACCACCATCGGCAAAGTGATCCGCACCCGGATCAAGGAAATATCGGTGATCAGCCGCAATACCCAGGGAGTCAGGCTCATCGGCGTGGACGCGGATGCGGGCGAGCGGGTCGTGGGGGCCGCCCGGCTCGGGGAAAAGGACGAGGAGGAAAAACCGGAGGACGCGATCGAGAGCGATGATCCAGGCGCGTGACATGGTCCCGACCGCCTTTCGCATCGGCGTGGTCGGCGCCGGGAGCTGGGGAACGGTGCTTGCCGAGATGCTGGCCGGCAAGGGTTTCGGCGTGGACCTGTGGGCGTTCGAACGCGAAGTCGTTGAACAGATCAACACCCTGCATGAGAACCGCTTGTTCCTGCCCGGCATTCCGTTGTCGCCCGGACTGACGGCTTCGAACGACCTCGAGGCGGTCGCGGCCGGCAAGAACCTGCTGGTGGTCGTCGTGCCGTCCCACGTGATGCGCCGAACCATGCAGTCCCTGGCCGGACGTCTGGAGGCGAAGACATCGGTCGTCTCGGCGGCGAAGGGCATCGAGAATCAGACGCACCTCACCATGACGGGCGTGCTGAAGGACGTTCTCGCCATTGGAGAAGACCGCGTGGCGGTGCTTTCGGGGCCGAGCTTCGCTGCGGAGGTGGCGCGGCGGTATCCGACCGTCGTGACGGTGGCGTCGCGCCAGCCGGAGCTGGCCGGGCTCGTTCAGCAGGTCTTCGCGAGGCCCTATTTTCGCGTCTACACCTGCACGGACATTGTCGGGGTCGAGCTCGGCGGATCGGTGAAAAACGTCATCGCCATCGCCGCCGGAATCGTCGACGGCCTGGGGCTGGGACTGAACACACGCGCGGCGCTCATCACCCGGGGGATGACCGAGATCCGGCGTCTCGGCAAGCGCATGGGGGCGAACCCCAGAACGTTCACCGGGCTGGCGGGGTACGGCGATTTGATCCTCACCTGCACGGGCAACCTCAGCCGCAATCATTCCGTCGGCCAGAAGATCGCTTCCGGTCTGCGGCTGAGCGACATCCTGGCCCAGATGCGCATGGTCGCCGAGGGCGTGCACACCGCCAAGTCGGTTTACGATCTCTCGACCGCGCTGGAGGTGAGCATGCCGATCTGCCATCAGACCTACCGGATCCTCTACGAGGATTTGGCGCCCAAGGAGGCCCTGATCCAGCTGATGACCCGCGATCTCAAACCGGAGCTCGACGAAGAGTGATGGACGTGCAACCCGAAGGGCCGAAAGAGTCCGCAAGCAGTGGGGCGATGAAGCGCCGACCGGAGCCCCCGGGCGCCGGGCATCGCCAACGGCTGCGGCAGCGTTTTCTTGCGGCCGGGCTGGACGGATTTCTGGATTACGAGGTGATCGAACTGCTCTTAACGCTCGCCACCCCCCGCAAGGACTGCAAGACGGCCGCCAAGCTCGCCCTGAAGAAATTCAAGACGCTTCAGGGAGTGTTGGAGGCCGACCCGCGAGAGCTGCAGGAAGTGCCGGGCATCGGCCCTACCAACATGCTGGGCATCAAGCTGATCAAGGCGGTTTCGCAGCGGTTTCTCGCCAAGAAGCTCGTCGGGCGCAACGCCGTCGCGAATTCACGGGATCTTTTCAGCTATCTGAACGGTGCGATCCGGGACAAGACCCGCGAATGCTTCTTGGCCGTTTTTCTGGACTCCAAAAACCGCGTGATCGCCATGGACACGCTCTTCGAAGGCTCGCTCACCGCCAGCAGCGTGTACCCGCGCGAAGTCGTCCGGGCCGCCCTTCAGCACCATGCGGCCGCGCTCATCTTCGCACACAACCACCCCTCGGGTGAGCCGGGGCCATCGAGCGAAGATGTGGCCATTACCCGGCAGCTCGTGTTCGCGGCCCGACTCATGGGCATCACCGTCCACGAGCACCTGATCATCGGCGACACCCGTTATTACAGCTTTGCGGACCAGGGCCACATCGCCCGGTTGAATTCGGAATTCGAGGCGAGCCCGATCGGCTGAGACCTGATTCGTCAATCGGTCTCATTCATGCGTTCATCATGGACGATACAGATACCCAGCAACCCGCCGAATGCTTCGGCCACATCCAAACCGTTTTCCCCATGGGGCCCGACGGCCTGCGGCAGACACCGCCGGAGTGCCTCGAATGCCGCATCAAAACCGATTGCCTGCGCACAGCGCTGGCGGGTGAACAGGGCGCAGCCGTACACGAGGAACGCCTGGCGCGCGCCTACGAGGCCGGGGCCGTCAACTTCCTCCAACGCTGGGCCCAGCAGAAATCCTTCCGGCGCGGCAAGAAGGATGACACATTTTGGCGCGCCTGGTGGAAGCGCTTGCGGATCCACCGACGC
>Ga0114938_1000521_pt1 | contig 28464 bp, 19 predicted proteins | sample AshMeaBigSpring_FD_88675 | JGI IMG/M metagenome (GOLD analysis project Ga0114938, IMG submission 88675) | Groundwater microbial communities from Big Spring, Nevada to study Microbial Dark Matter (Phase II) - Ash Meadows Big Spring | ecosystem: Environmental > Aquatic > Deep subsurface >... | reverse complement strand
TCTGATTCTTTTATACAACTTGCAAATATACATATTTATATTTGATTTTATCTTTCTTTTTTCGCTCGCTTGTAGAACATTAAGATTTGTAAACGACCAACGATCTTTAGATCGCATTCATTATCAGTGATCTGAGCCTTTTAAAGGATGTTCGTTCGCATTTTTGTCTTTGTTTGCTGAAGAGCCAAACCTGTATTTTTTTCTGAATATTTTTGTAGGCACAACTTCTCGCTAAATGATTTCATTGGTTATGCGAGTTCTTTTTGTTACTTTTGTACATCATAATAAAAGAAAGGATGAAACGTATGGAGAATAAAAAACCGTTGATACTTATTTCGAATGATGATGGAGTGAGAGCTAAAGGCATAAGTGAATTAATTAAGTTTCTTCGCCCTTTAGGGGAGATTATCGTGATGGCACCCGATTCTCCTCGCTCAGGAAGTGGATGTGCTTTGACTATTACCCGACCTGTTCATTATGAGCTGGTGCGGAGAGAAGTGGGACTAACTGTTTACCAATGTACTGGAACACCGACTGATTGTATCAAACTGGCTCGTAATACAGTACTCAACCGCCAACCCGATTTGGTGGTAGGAGGAATTAATCACGGTGATAACTCGGCCACCAATGTACATTATTCTGGTACCATGGGTGTTGTCATAGAAGGTTGTCTCAATGGCATACCATCGGTTGCTTTTTCTTTATGCAGTCACGATGCCGATGCTAATTTTGAACCGGCAGGACCTTTCATCCGCAGCATTGCGAAGATGGTACTCGAGAAAGGTTTACCTCCTTTGACTTGTTTGAATGTGAATTTCCCTAATATCGATGAGATTAAAGGAGTCAGAGTCTGCGAACAAGCTAAAGGTGTGTGGAAACATGAGTGGGAGTCGTGCGCACGAATGAGTGATCCGAACTACTTTTGGCTGACGGGATCATTTACCGATTTCGAACCTGAAAACGATCGGAATGATCATTGGGCATTAGCGAACGGTTATGCTGCTATTACTCCTACGATCGTAGATGTGACTGCCTACGGATACATCAGCGAACTGGAAAAGAATTGTAAGGAAGCAGGGTTGTAAACTACTTTATATAGATTTGAATGAAGTATTATCTGATTGTAGGTGAAGCTTCCGGTGATTTGCATGCTTCTCATCTGATGATGTCTCTTAAGGAGATGGATCCTGATGCAGAGTTTCGCTTTTTTGGAGGTGATCTGATGGCTGCTGTTGGCGGCACGTTGGTGAAGCATTACAAGGAGCTGGCTTATATGGGCTTTATACCGGTATTGCTCCATCTGAGGACTATATTTGCTAATATGAAACGTTGCAAGGAAGATATTGTAGCTTGGAAACCGGATGTTGTGATTCTTGTTGATTATCCCGGATTTAATCTTAAGATTGCCGAGTTTGTGCATGGACAAACATCTATTCCGGTGTTCTATTATATCTCTCCTAAAATATGGGCTTGGAAGGAATACCGTATCAAAAATATCAAACGGGATGTGGACGAGCTCTTTTCAATCTTGCCTTTCGAGATTCCCTTTTTTGAGCAGAAGCATCAATATCCGATTCATTATGTCGGCAATCCGACGGTCGATGAAGTGGCTGCCTTCTCTCAACTGCACGGTAAGGGTAGGACAGCGTTCTTATCCGATAATCGCCTGAATGAGAAACCTATCATTGCTTTACTTTCGGGAAGTAGGAAACAGGAGATTAAAGATAATCTTCCTATCATGCTCAAAGCAGCATCCGACTTCCCCGATCATCAGCTAGTGCTGGCCGGTGCACCCGGTATATCTCCCGATTATTATGAACGTTTTATCGGTGGGGCGAATGTTCATATTCTCTTTGGGCAGACTTACCATCTGTTGCAGCATTCGGATGCGGCTCTTGTTACATCTGGAACGGCAACTCTCGAGACTGCTCTCTTCGGTGTTCCACAAGTGGTTTGTTACTATACCCCTCTTGGAAAGATTGTATCTTTCCTCCGACGATTGGTACTCAAAGTGAAGTTTGTCTCTTTGGTCAATCTTATTGCCGGAAAAGAGGTGGTGAGAGAATTGGTGGCAGATGAGATGACTGTGAAGAATGTACGTTCCGAATTGAAACGTTTGTTGTTCGATAAGTCTTATCGCCAACTCATGCTCGATAATTATGCATACATGTCTAAGTGTCTGGGAGATCCAGGAGCCCCCGAACATGCAGCCAAACTCATGATTGGTCTTTTGAAAAAATAAGTTTCTTTTTTTAAATAAATCTAAAGCCGGTGCAGTATATGCCCGGCTTTTTTATTTATAAAGCAGAACAACGAAATATTATAATCTAAAACAAATAATTATGAGAAAGTTAAATTGGTTATTTATGTTGCTTTTGCTAGCCTTAGTGCCAGCACTTCAGTCGTGTGATAATGATGACGATGGTTATTCAATTGGTGATATCGGTTGGGATTGGGCTACTGTTCGTACAACCGGTGGCGGTGGTTATTATCTTGAAGGAGATCAATGGGGTACTATCTGGCCTCTAAGCACAGCAATCCCTTGGTTTCGTCCAGTCGACGGAGAGCGTATAGTTGCTTACTTTAACCCGTTACAAGATAATTTTGGTGATTATGATGTCGCTGTTAAGATGGAAGGAGTTCGAGAAGTTCTTACCAAGAAAGTTGAAGACCTAACTGCAGTCAATGAAGCCGATTTTGGAAATGATCCGATCGTGATATACCAAGGTGATTTATGGTTAGGAGGTAAATATATGAACCTTGTTTTTGAACAGAACATCCCTCACTCTAAGAAACATCGCATCAGTCTGGTGAAAAACACCACCGTACAACCGGAAGAGGATGGTTATGTACATCTTGAGTTGCGATACAATACTTATAAAGATGAATCAGGCTATCGTCAATGGGCTTATGTTTCTTACGATCTGACCGAGTTCTATCCTACAGCACAGCCATTGGCAACCGCTCCGGCGTTTAAGGGCTTTAAGGTGAAAATTAATTCAAAGAAGAATGGAGAAAGAGTGTTAACTCTGGATATAAACGATAAAGTAGCAGTTCCTGAGAAAGCAAAAAAGAACGCTGACATCAGTACCATGTTGCAATAAGAGGTCCTTATCGTTTTTGATAGTTAATTGTGTAATGAAAATGTCTGAAAAGCTTTTAAAGCTTTTCAGACATTTTTTATATTCTTCAATTTAAAGATTGATTGTTTTTAGAGAGTCTTTAAAAAACTAAGTGCATATAAGTAGACTACTGCTGCAGGAATTGCCATAAGTGCACTGTCGAAACGGTCGAGCAGTCCGCCATGTCCCGGAAGGATTGTTCCTGAATCTTTGATTCCCAGACGACGTTTTAATAACGATTCCGTGAGATCTCCCCATGTGCCGAAAACAATGATTACCAACGATAACCCCACCCACTCGCCAATAGAAAGGAATGGAAAGTAATGAGCGAAAACAAACGATGCAGCAATAGAAACGGCTGCCCCGCCAAACGATCCTTCCCACGACTTTTTAGGTGAGATGCGCTCAAAGAGTCGGTGTTTTCCGAAGAGGCAGCCTACGCAGTAGGCACCAGTGTCGTTCAACCAGATAAATACGAATAAAGACAAAGGTAAGATCGGGTTGTAGCTTACGACACCTGCTTGAGCATCGTATTGGAAAGCCAACACGTTGAGCAGTGCAAACGGAAGTCCGATGTATAATTGGCTCAGCATAGAATACGCCCAGTTTAATACCGGGTTTTCCTTCTTCAAATACAGTTCGCTAATCATTAGATACATGAGCAGAAGGAGATAGGGGATGAAGATCTTTGAATCTGTAATGTCAATACTGAATCCCATGATGGCGAGAAACAGATAAGCTCCTCCCAGCATAGTGATCGTTTTATTGATTTCAACCCCTTCTGTCTTGTTTACTAGTAGACCGAATTCTCTAATTGTCAATCCGCTGATGATAATGAAAATTATGCCAAACGAAAGATGGCTAAACAAAATACTACCAATCAGTATTGCAACAAAAAGAACACCTGTAATTGTTCTTTGCAAAAAATTATTTTTCAAGGTTTCCTGTTCTTTAAAAATTTATTATTCAGCTGCTTGCTCATTTGTACGGTCAGCTTCACCCTCTTCTGTTTGACTCTCATTCTCTTCAGATTTCAACTCTTGAGCCAGTCTTTTTTCAGCTTCCGCTGCTTCTTTACTTTCTTTAGCTGCCATGATCTCTTCAGAGCGAGAAGCCCAAGGACGTTTGCCAAATATGTGTTCCACATCTTCAGCAAAGATTACCTCTTTGTCGATTAGGAGTTGTGCCAATTGGTTGTGTCCATCTTTGTGTTCAGACAGGATACTTTTGGCTCTTTCGTACTGCTCGTTAACCATCTTCTTCACCTCCTCATCAATCAGTTCGGCAGTCTTTTCACTATAGGGGCGATTGAAAGAGTACTCCTCATTGGTATAATAGCACAAGTTTGGTAACTTTTCGCTCATACCTAGATAAGCGATCATTCCGTAAGCTTGTTTGGTAACACGTTCCAAGTCGTTCATTGCTCCGGTAGAGATTCTTCCAATGAATAGATCTTCTGCCGCACGTCCTCCTAAAGTGGCACACATCTCATCGAGCATCTGTTCTTTAGTCGTGATCTGACGCTCTTCTGGTAGGTACCAAGCTGCACCCAAAGCACGTCCGCGTGGTACGATCGTTACTTTGATCAGTGGATTAGCGTATTCGAGTAACCAAGAGATCGTAGCGTGACCAGCTTCGTGTAAAGCAATCGAGCGACGTTCTGTCTCGGTTGTGATTTTGTTTTTCTTTTCAAGTCCTCCGATAATACGGTCTACAGCATCCAAGAAGTCTTGTTTCTCTACGAATTTTTTCTTGTGACGAGCTGCGATCAGCGCTGCTTCGTTACAAACATTGGCGATATCTGCACCTGAGAAACCGGGAGTCTGACGCGCTAATAGATCCACATCTACGCTGTCATCTATCTTAATAGGACGAAGATGTACGCCGAATACCTCTTTACGCTCGTTAAGGTCGGGCAAATCGACATGTATCTGACGGTCGAAACGACCCGCACGAAGGAGGGCTTTATCCAGCACATCCACACGGTTGGTTGCTGCTAAGATGATTACACCGCTATTCGAACCGAACCCATCCATCTCTGTCAGAAGTTGGTTCAGGGTATTTTCTCTTTCATCGTTACCACCCATTGCAGGATTTTTACCGCGGGCACGTCCGATGGCATCTATCTCATCGATAAAGATGATACAAGGAGCTTTCTCTTTTGCCTGGCGGAATAAGTCGCGAACACGTGATGCACCCACACCGACAAACATTTCAACGAAATCTGACCCTGCTAAAGAAAAGAAAGGAACCTCTGCTTCACCGGCAACAGCTTTTGCCAAGAGAGTCTTACCGGTTCCCGGAGGGCCTACTAGTAAAGCGCCTTTAGGTATCTTACCTCCTAGCTCAGTGTATTTTTGTGGCTCTTTTAAAAATTCTACGATTTCTTCAACCTCTTGCTTTGCTTCAGCAAGTCCTGCAACATCTTTGAAAGTTATTTTGATTGAAGCACCACCCTTTTCAAAAAGCTGTGCTTTCGATTTACCAACGTTGAATACGCCTCCGGGACCTCCCGAACTACCTCCGCTCATTCTACGCATGAAGAAGATCCAGATGGCTACTAGGATAAGAAGGGGAAGGATCTGTATTAAGATTCCTGGGAATATATCTGATTTAGGAGGATACTCAGCACTTCCGTCAAAATGTCCGGCTAGTTTCTCAGCATTCAGAAATTCTTCCAGTTTATCTAACGAAGGGGCACGACTGGTGATCATGGGTGATTTTCCAACTTTGTTTGAGTCTGCACCAAACACAGCGCCTACGGCAGTCGGTTTCAAGTAAGCTTCTATTGACTTATCTTCATATCCCAACACTTTACTGATGTAACCATTGCTGATGTAACGTTGGAATTCACTGTATTGCACTTGTTTGCTTCCGGCACTTTCCGATTGGCTGCTAAACCAAAGGCCCAATAGCATCAAAGTGATGATGATATATACCCAGTTCAAATTGAACTTAGGCATATTAACTCTCGGTTTATTGTTGTTTGTATTCTCCATAAATTCTATATTAATCTATATCAGGAATTGTGGTAAGTTTGGCGTCTGCCCAAAGATGCTCAAGGTTGTAGAAATTACGCACTTCAGGAAGAAAGATATGGACGAGCACATTCGAAAAGTCCATTGCAACCCATTCAGCATTCCGTAAACCATCCACTGCAAACGGTTTGGTGTCTGCACCTTTTCGAGCGAAATCTTTCACTGAATCGACAATTGCGCTGATTTGACTAGATGAGTTACCTTGGCAGATGATGAAGTATTGGCATATGGTATCTTCTATTTGAGTTAGATCTGCGATAACAATGTTCTTACCTTTTTTTTCTTGAATACCTTCCGTGATTTTCTCAATCAATATTTTTGTTTCGTTCATTCTTTGTAGATATTATAAAATTCTAATTAGCTGTTATTACGTTATTAACAATAAGAATCACTCCTTTGTTTTTTAATCATAGGAGTGATATTCTTGACAAATATACGTTGATTTATTGGATACAAGAAAGTTATAACTTAATTTTTGTGTTTTTTAGTGTTGAGCCTTCGGTAAGAATGCTTAATTGTGCCTTTTTTTGCAAAAAAATAAGATGATTTATTTTGAAATCATAAAATATTTGTATCTTTGCACCCGCATTTAAGAGCCAGATTGGGCTATGGTGTAATGGTAACACTGCAGATTCTGGTCCTGCCATTCCTGGTTCGAGTCCAGGTAGCCCAACTGAAAGCGTAAAAACTGAATTGTTTTTACGCTTTTCTTTTTTCTTATTTCTAATGTTACATCCAGAAAATTCTTACACAAAGTAAATTTCTCTCGGTTTGATAGTGATTGTTTTTCCAACTAGCTCATTGAGTGGATGGGGGGAGATGCACAAAAAAAGCGGAGTTAATGAAACACTAACTCCGCTGCATATATTTTACAGGATATGCTTACTCTTCCTGACTTATTCTTCCGATTTGATCGATTGATCGATCAACTTTATTTTTTGTTGGATAAGTTCCAAATCAGCTTTCAGTTTCTCGACTTTGCGATTTAATTCAGTCAACAAACTGCTTCCTTTTTTAGAAGAAGATGAAAGAAAACCTAAGTTGTTCTCGTATGTTTGGAGCTCATTCTTCATGTTTTCGTAGCTGCGAACTAGTTTTTCACGTTCTCTGTACAACGTTTGAGAACCACTGCCTTGGATGTTGCTGATGTTTGAGCGGAAGTTGCTTAGTTTCTTATTTGAAGCGCTAATATTGAAGCGTTCGAACAACTGATCAATCAGTGCGTGGTACTGTTTGTACAGTCTGTCTTTATCTTTGAAAGGCACGTGGCCGATAGAATTCCATTCTTTCATCAAGTCGCGTACAATTGAATTTGCTTCATCTGTATCTGTCGACTCGCTCATTGTACCTAGCTTTTCAATGATTGCTTTCTTCTTTTCTAAGTTGTCAGTTTCTACGCTACGTTGTGAAGAGGTTGCTGTGTTCTTTTGATCGAAGAAGTAGTCGCAAGCAGTTATAAAACGTTTCCATACGGCATCCGAGTATTTTTTAGCAACCGGTCCTACGGTTTTCCATTCTTTTTGAAGTTTGGTCAACGCATCTGCAGTCGCTTTCCAGTCGGTGCTTTCTTTCAGAGCTTCCGCTTGTTCGCAAAGAACTTTTTTCTTCTCCAGATTAGCGTTCATGTTCTCTTTGAGAGCTTTGAAGAATTCGCCTTTCTTCTTGAAGAAATCATCGCAGGCATGGCGGAAACGCTCGAAGATCTTCACGTTCATCTTTTGTGGAGCAAAGCCGATCGTTTTCCATTTGTTTTGCAGAGCTATCACTTCTTGGGTTTTGTTTTCCCATGCGTTGAATGTTTTAAGCTCATTATATTCTATTGCTTCTACAATTTCACAAATTACAGTTTTTTGGTCCAGATTGTGTCGCTCAGCCTCCTTCAGTTCTTCAAAATGTTGCTGATGATGGCGGTTGATGATTGTTGAGGCTGCCTTGAAACGATTCCAAATCTCATCGCGTAGTTCTTTGGCAACAGGACCTGTATCACGGAATTCCTGATGTAACTTTTGGAGTTGGTGGAAAGCCGAAACAACATCTGTCTCGTCTGCTAGTTTCTCAGCAGCTTCGCATAAGTGGTTTTTGATTTCCAGATTCTTTTTGAAGTCATATTCGCGGAACTCATTGTTTAGTTTAAGCAAATCATAGAACTTCTCAACGTATAGTTGGTAGTTTTTCCACAATTCGTTGACTTTGGCTTGAGGAACAAGTTTTGTTTCGTTCCATTGCTGCTGAAGTTTCTTGAATTCGATATATGATTTGTTTGTATCTTCCGGAGATTCGACTAATTCTTTCAGCTCTTCTATGATCGATAGTTTGACTTGAAGATTTTCCTCTTTTTGACGCTCAATTTCAGCAGTGACCTTGTTTCTTTGTTCTCTAATAGCTGACATCAGACGTTTGAACTCTTCTTCAAGCGGATCTTCGCTTGGAACAAACTCTTCTTCTGAGCCTCCATTTTCAATAAAAAGGTTCTTTTCTGCCTCTTGATCGGCATTATGAAGTTTATAAAACACTTGCTTCAAATTATCAATTTCTTGCTTATTTGCATTCTCAGCATCTAATGCAAGTTCTTTTAAGCGATTCAGTGCTTCTTCTTTTGTATCGATCTTTTGCACTGCTTCGTTTTGATTTTCAGCATTCGTTTCTTCACTTGAAATTTCTTCCTTTACGTCAGAAACTTCAACTGTCTTTTTTTCTTCTTCTAAATCTCCTTGATTCAAGGGAAGATTAGTGTCATGAGCGTCCATCATCGTATATTAGTTTTGGGTCACAAATTAATAAAATAAAATAATTACTTCATACTATTTTTGACTGTTTTTTTTTATTTATTTATTTTTTATGATAATAATACAGTAATTCCCATATAAAGCATCATGCCAATAATGTCATTTGTAATTGAAATAAACGGACCTGTAGCTATGGCAGGATCTACTTTTAGTCTTTCCAACGTCATTGGAACCAAGGTTCCGAAGATTGATGCGAACATGACAACAGCAAACAAACTGAACGATACGGAAAATGTGACCGTCGCAGTGGGGCCAAAGCGAATGAAGTTGTAGGTGTAGACTAATAAGGAGATGATGGTGGCATTGATAAGTGCAACCACCGATTCTTTAGCTACTTGTTTGAGCGTGTTGCTGGCATCTAGCGAACTGTTTGCCAAACCTTGTACAATGATAGCTGAGGATTGTGTTCCTACGTTACCACCCGTACCACCGATAAGGGGAATATATAAAGCCATTTCGGGGTGAGCCGCAAAGGTCGCACCGAAATTACCTAAAATCATGGAGTTTCCAATCCCGCCAATCATTCCGATTAATAGCCACGGAAGGCGAGCCGTAGTCTGACGTAAGACATTATCATCGGTCTCAACGTCTTGCGACAAACCGGAAGCCAACTGATAGTCACGTTCCGATTGTTCACGAACCTCGTCCATAACGTCGTCGACGGTGATTTGTCCAACTAAACGACCGATACTGTCGACAACAGGAAGTGCCACCAAGTCATATTTTTCGATAATCTGTACTACCTCTTCTATAGGAGTGTCTACGTGAACAGAGATAGGATCTTTCTGCATCACATGTTTCACCTTCGATACAGAAGGGGAGGTGATCATCTTTTTCAGAGGGAAAATACCTCTGAGCCGTTCATCATCATCAATGACATAGACATAATAAATCTCGTCGAGCTCTTCTGCCTGTTGACGCATCTCTTTCAAGCACTCAGGCATACTCCAGTTCTCATTAACGAGCACCATTTCTGTACCCATCAAACCGCCGGCTGTATTTTCGTCGTATTTCAGCAGGTCCACAATGTCGCCGGCCTGCTCTATGTCTTCAATATGTGATAAGACCTCTTCTTGCTTATCTTCATCAAGTTCACGCATCAGATCGACGGCATCGTCTGTATCCATGTAGTCGACAAAGCGTTTGGCAATTGTTTCAGAAGGAAGAATCTCCAAAAACTCTTTACGCACATCTTCGTCCATCTCAACAAGCACGTCAGCTGCTGTCTCATTATCGAGCAAACGATATACAAACCGTGCTTCTTCCGGACTTAGATCGTTACATAATTCGGCAATATCTGCCGGATGGAGATTGGTTAGAAGATCTTTCAGCTTATCTCCATCTTTCTGGTTGATAAGCTGTTTAACGTTGTCAATATATACTTCGTCCATCTTCTCGTCTTTGGGTTTACAATTTAATCTTTATTTCTCATAGCACTGAGTGCGTCCGCTACTTTGTTTGTCAGATCAATAAATTCAGCTACCGAAAGTTGCTCGGGACGTTTGTTGAATAAAACATCTTCCGTCAAAGGGCAATCTTTTCCCAAGATTGGTTTGATAGAGTTGCGCAGCGTTTTACGCCGTTGATTGAATGTCGTCTTTACAACCTGTTTGAAGAGCTTTTCATCACAACCTAAGTTTTGTGTCTCATTACGTGTCATACGAATGACTGCACTTTTAACTTTAGGTGGCGGGTTAAATACATGTTCGCTGACTGTGAACAAATACTCAACTTTGTACCATGCTTGTATTAACACACTTAGTATGCCATATGTTTTACTCCCCGGACCGGCAGCGATACGCTCAGCAACCTCTTTCTGAATCATTCCCGAACAACAAGGAATAAGATCTTTGTTTTCAAGCATCTTGAAAAAGATTTGACTGGAGATGTTGTATGGATAGTTCCCTGTCAGGACGAAAGGCTTACCCTCAAACAAACGAGTTAGGTTCATTTTAAGGAAGTCGTCTTCAATGATGTTTTCTTCAAGAGAAGGATATTCCTCACGTAGATAAGCAACCGATTCGTAATCGACTTCAACGACTTTTACCAATCGCTCTTTTTGAACTAAAAACTGTGTGAGCACTCCCATACCCGGGCCTACCTCCAAGATAGGAAGGTCAGGACAATGATCCACTGTGTCGGCAATGTTTTGAGCTACCTTCAAATCTTTAAGAAAGTGTTGCCCCAGAAACTTTTTAGGCTTTACTAATTTCATTTATCAACTAAATAACTACTTTTGCAGTTGACAAAGGTAATTCTTTTAAATGAAGAATGAAGAATTAAGAATGAATAAACTGATAAAAAAGACTCTAAAGCTAATCCTTCCAATTGTTTTGGGAGGTTTTGTCTTGTTTTGGGTATATAGAGATTTCGATTTTGGAAAAGTTGGTAACGTCTTACAACATGATACCAAATGGTCCTGGATGCTTTTCTCTCTTATCTTTGGAATTTCTGCACAGGTTTTCAGGGGTTGGCGTTGGAGGCAAACGCTCGAACCTTTAGGAGCTTTCCCTAAAAGAGGCGACTGCGTAAATGCTATTTTTATTTCTTATGCGGCTAGTTTGGTGATTCCTCGCTTAGGGGAGGTGAGTCGTTGTGGGGTACTTTCAAAGCACGATGATGTCTCTTTTACCAAATCTTTGGGGACGGTTGTTACCGAGCGTTTGATTGATACGCTTACTATCATTTTGATTACAGGCATCACGGTTCTGTTTCAAATGCCGGTATTTGTGACTTTCTTGGAGCAAACCGGAACAAAAATCCCTTCTGTGATCCATCTGGTGAGCTCACCGTGGTTTTATGTGATCCTTTTTTGCTTGATAGGTGTGTGCACTCTTCTCTATTTTCTGCGGAAAACGTTGTTTTTCTATGAGAAAGTAAAGGGGGTGGTGCTCAATGTCTGTGAAGGAATCATGTCGTTGAAGAATGTACGTAATATACCCCTTTTTATAATTTATACTTTACTAATCTGGGCTTCTTACTTTTTTCATTTTTATTTTACCTTTTTTTGCTTCTCTTTTACTTCTCATCTTGATATGATGGCGGCTTTAGTTATGTTTGTTGGCGGTACTTTCGCTGTGATTGTACCTACCCCCAACGGCGCCGGACCCTGGCACTTTGCAATTATTTCAATGATGATGCTTTACGGAGTAAATGCAACGGATGCCGGAATATTTGCCTTAATTGTGCACGGAATTCAAACCTTTTTAGTAGTTTTGTTGGGTATATACGGATTGGCAGTGTTGTCATTGGCCAATCGACATAGAAAGTAATCACTTAATAAAATAACTATTATGAGCACAATTCTTTCCTTGGCTCCACAAAATGTGTGGAAGCATTTCTATTCTTTAACTCAAATACCCCGTCCGTCAGGTCATATGGAGAAAGTAACTGATTTCCTCATTCAGTTCGGTAAAAGTCTGGGACTCGAATCTTTTGTTGATGAAGTAGGAAATGTTATTATTCGTAAACCTGCTACTCCCGGAATGGAAAACCGTAAAGGAGTGATCTTGCAAGCACATATGGATATGGTTCCGCAGAAGAACAATGATACCGTGCATGATTTTGAAAAGGATCCGATTGAAACTTATATCGATGGTGATTGGGTGAAAGCTAAAGGAACAACTCTGGGTGCCGATAATGGTATGGGAGTAGCTGCTATAATGGCTGTTTTGGAAGCTTCGGATTTGAAACACGGACCATTGGAAGCTTTGATCACAAAAGATGAAGAGACAGGTATGTTCGGTGCTTTCGGTTTGAAGCCGGGTACTGTAAACGGAGAGATCTTGCTGAACCTCGATTCTGAGGATGAAGGCGAATTATATATCGGTTGTGCAGGTGGTATGGATGTGACTGCTACCTTACAATACAAAGAGGTTGCTCCTGAAGAGAGCGATATCGCTGTTAAAGTAACGGTGAAAGGTTTACGTGGCGGTCACTCTGGTTTGGAGATAAACGAAGGACGTGCGAATGCTAATAAGTTATTGGTACGCTTTGTTCGTGAAGCAATCGCAACCTACGAAGCTCGTCTGGCAAGTTGGGCAGGTGGTAACATGCGTAATGCTATTCCTCGCGAAGCAAGTGCAGTTCTGACTATCCCTGCTGAGAATGAAGAGGAGCTGTTGGGCTTGGTGAAATATTGCGAAGAACTATTCAACGAAGAGTATTGTGCAATCGAAACTCCGATCAGTTTCTTAGCCGAAAGAGTAGAACTTCCTAAAGGCGCAGTACCTGAAGAGATACAAGATAACTTGGTAGATGCGATCTTTGCTTGTCAAAACGGTGTTTTGCGCATGATTCCTACCGTACCCGATACCGTTGAGACCTCTTCTAATCTGGCAATCATCACAATCAATGGTGGTCAGGCAGAGATCAAGATTTTGGCTCGCAGTTCTAGCGACAGCATGAAGGAGTATCTTACTACCAGTCTGGAGTCTTGTTTCTCAATGGCAGGAATGAAGGTAGAACTGACCGGTGGTTACTCTGGATGGCAACCTAATGTGGAATCTCCTATCTTGCATGCAATGAAAGCTTCTTATAAAGCTCAGTTTGGAGTTGAACCAGCTGTAAAAGTGATCCATGCTGGTCTTGAATGTGGTATCATTGGTGCCATTATTCCGGGCTTAGATATGATCTCATTCGGTCCGACTTTGCGTTCTCCTCACTCTCCTGACGAAAGAGCGTATATTCCTACTGTACAGAAATTCTATGATTTCTTGGTTGCAACTTTGGAACAGACACCTGTTAAATAACGAACAATAGCAGATTTTGGTAGATGCTTCCTAGCTCTACTAATTCGATATAAAGAGCCATTTTCGATCTGATGAATAGAGGATCGAAGATGGCTCTTTCTTTATGTGTATTTTAAGAAAATGTTAACAGGTGTAATCACTATGATCTATTAACATTCAAAAAAATGTAATGTATTTCATAAAAAGTATGAATAATTAGTTTTTATCTGTATTTTTACTTTTTCTGAATGGTAAAAACTTACATATCGATTATGCGAATAAGACATTTTTTTATCCTAGTAACCTTATGCTTTGGGTGTATTGCTAATGTAGAAGCTCAAAGTTTTGCTCAGTTGTGGAAAGAAGCTGAGCAGTTTGAAAAGAAAAGCTTGCCGCAGGATGTGATCCGACAAGCTGAAAAGATCTATCGTAAAGCGGAAGCGGAGGGGAATACTCCTCAAATGCTGAAAGCTTATACTTGGCGGATGAAGTATCGCGAAAAACTAAGCCCAGATAGTTTTTACGTTCATGTAATGGAACTGGAAGACTGGCTTAAAAGAACGGAAAAGCCCTTGGATCAAGCTGTTCTGCATGCACTGATCGCTCATATTTATGCGGATTATTATGAGGATAACCGTTGGAACCTTCAGGCACGAACGAACGTTGTAGATTCGGTTTATCCGGAAGATATTCGTCAGTGGACTGCTGATATGTTTCTGCAAACAATCTTTGCTCATAATCGCGAATCTTTGAAAGAACGGTCGCTATTACTCCAAACTTCGTCGAAGAGCTATATTCCTTTTGTTGAGTTAGGTCCGACCAGTGAGTATTTCCGTCACGATCTGTACCATTTGTTGGGTTCCTATGCTATCACTTCCTTAACACAAATTGATCGTGACTATCAAAACAAGCAGGTGAAGAACGAGATTAGTCAGTTGTATAAGCAGCTAATCGAGACCTATCGTTCTACCCAAAATGTGGAGGCTCTCACTCTTTTGGAATTGGATTTTTTGGAGTTTGTCAAAGATACTGGGACTTTCAATTCCGTTAAAAGCTTTGAGACCGAAGATGCTTATTTAGCAGAGCTAGATCGCCTCATTGCAGATTATGGTCAGTCGGCTATCTGTGCCGAAGTTTACTTGACTAAAGCCAACTACTTCTACTCGAGATCTCTGTATGCGAAGGCTTTGGAGGTTTGTGAGGAAGCAATCGGACGCTACGGACGCTACGAACGAATCAGTGCTCTGAAGAATCTAAAAAATACAATACTAGCACCTTCTCTGGATGCTCGTTTCGATCAATCGGTTTATCCGGGAGAGAAGATCCGCTTGGATATAAGTCATAAAAATCTAAAAGGTTTTACTTGGAAGATATCTCAAGGCAAAAAGGTCGTTTTACAGCAACACTATGCGCTGGTTACCCCTACTGACTATCAAGTGAAAGATACTTTCTTTTATGCGGCGTTGCCCAATCTTGGAAAATACTCGGTGGAGATTGTTCCAGATTCGCCAGCTAAAACGAAGGACAAACAGGAATTATGTGTAAGTCGCCTCAAGGCTTTATCGATAAATCTTCCGGGTAATTTATGTGAAGTTGTGGTGGTGGATGGCAAAACGGGGCATCTTGTTTCGGAGGTAACCGTAAATTTGTACGATCAGAATGATAAATGGGTCAAGGCACTGCAAACAGATGTGGAAGGGAAATGTACTTTTGCTCGAAATGAGTCGTATCAAGACGTGAAGGTCAGCAAAGGCAACGATCGGTTTGCGCCTAAACTTAATATCCTGTATTACCAACGAAACGATGATTCTGCTGAAGATAGAAAAGGTACGGATCGAATGACGTTGTTGACCGATCGTTCCATTTATCGCCCCGGACAACTCATTTATGTGAAAGGGATTGTTCATCATCAGCAGTCGGATACGGCACAGGTGATTGCCGGAAAAGAGTATTCGTTGAGGTTACTCGATGCCAACGGTCAGGAGATCGCTAACCAACAGGTAAAGACCAATGAGTTTGGCTCTTTTACTACTTCATTAGCTCTACCGGCCAATTGCCTAAATGGTGTCTTTAACCTGACGACCTCTATGGGAAGCGTTTGGGTCCGGGTGGAGAATTATAAACGACCTACTTTTGAGGTAAAGATGGATCCGGTGAAGGCTTCGTATAAAGTGGGCGACCGGGTGACGGTGGTCGGCAAGGTTCAGACGCTGAGCGGTTCTCCGTTGCAGGCAGTAAAGGTGCAGTATAAGGTCAAACGTTCTGCTTACCACTTCTGGCGTTTCCGCGATCGTGAAACGATTGGAACGGGTGAGGTGGTAACAGATGAGAAAGGTAATTATTCCATTCCTCTATCTCTGGAGGCGGACAAATTATTTGATTCGGTTGAAAATCTGTTTTACAGTTATGAGATAGAGGCTACCGTTACGAGTCAGTCCGGTGAGACACAAAGTGCAATATATTCTTTGTCGGCAGGGAAATGTAACTGGATGTTGGAAGCGAACGATTTTAAAGAATTAGTTTGCAAAGATCGTACGGTTTGTCCGACTATTACTGTTCGGAACTTGGACAGACAACCGGTATCCTTGAAAGGGATGTATCGTCTCTATCGGTTGGCTGCCACCCACGAACCGGAGAAAGAGAGCGAAGAAATCGACAGGAACTCCCAGATAAAGAAAGGAGAACTTATACAGACGGGATCGTTTACCTCCAATACTCCTCTGTCACTCGAATGGCAATCGCTTCCTTCGGGAAGATACGCTTTTGAATACACGGTATCCGATAGCATTGGCAACCAACAGGCTGGTCAAGCGATTTTTACACTGTTCTCTACCGGTGATGTTCGTCCTCCTGTGACCACCAATCAATGGGTGTATACCGAGCGTACTGAATTTAATCCTCACCAATCGGCTGTCGTTTATTATGGAACTTCGTTGAAGGATGCACAGATCATGATGTATGTTCTTTCCAACAACCGTTTGCTGGAAAGACGGGTACTGAAGAACGTTTCGGATACCATCATGCGCTTTGAATATCCTTATCAAGAGTCGTATGGCGACGGTATTTCAGTCAACTTCTACTTTGTTAAAGACGGAACGGTTTATAGTCAAAATATACAATTGAAGAAGTCTACTCCAGATAAGACGTTATCCATGAAGTGGAGCGTTTTTCGTGATAAGTTGCGTCCGGGACAGAAAGAAGAGTGGCGACTGACTCTAAAAACGCCGCAAGGTTCTCCGGCTGATGCGGAAATGCTTGCGATGATGTACGATGCCTCTTTGGATCAGATTTGGAAACGTCCGCAGTTCTTCAACTTGTTCTACCGGACGTTGATGCCTTCTTTATTATCGGTGAACTCCGAAAAGGGGATGAATTACTTTTCGTTCGATTTCTCTCGCAAAGATCTTCAAGTATCTGGGATCAAGTACGATCAGTTCAATCTGTTTCCTCTTTTACAAAATGCATTTAATGGAGGTCTCTATCCTTCGCTTTGGCAAAGTGATGAGCCCCTAACTCTGAGGAGTGCGAAGACAAATACCCGACTTGCTGCCGCTCCTCAAGTAGAGGAGGTAAGTATGGATGCACAAGAAGTAACTTTAGCGGGGGAAGAAGGTACATTACCTATCTCCAAGAAGGGAAAGGCCCGTACTAACTTCAACGAAACGGCTTTCTTCTATCCCCAACTTCGTACCAATGAGGCTGGTGAAGTCGTCTTTTCGTTTACCATGCCGGAGAGTTTGACCCGATGGAACTTCTGCGGCTTTGCCCATACCAAGGGGATGCTGACCGGAATGCTCGAAGATCAGGCGACAACCAGCAAAGATTTTATGTTGATGCCCAACTGGCCTCGCTTTGCCAGAGTAGGAGATCGCCTCTCTTTCCCGGCTATGCTCTCTAACCTGACTCGCGAAAATCAAAAAGGAACGGTTCGCTTCGTTGTTTTCGATCCGACAAACGATCGGGTACTTAGCACACAGCAGCAAGAATTCTCGGTGCAAGCCGGAGCAACGACCGCTGTCAGCTTTTCGTTGGAAGTTCCTTCCAAACATCAACTGTTGGGCTACCGGATGATCGCCGATGGCGGAGCGTTCAGCGATGGCGAACAACAGGTGATCCCAGTGCTTAGCAATCAAGAGAATGTGGTCGAGACCAAACTCATCAACCTACGAGGAGAAGTCTCTAAGAAATATAAATTAGAGGAACTCTTCAATCATCAGAGTAAGAGCGCAACAAACAGACGGTTGACGATTGAACTGACTGCTAATCCGGTGTGGTATGCCGTTCAGACCTTACCCTCGCTCAACCAGTCGACTACTGAGAATGCCATCTCTCTGGCTATTGCTTATTATGCCAATTCTTTAGCTTCACATATCCTTCAGAGTCAGCCCCGTCTGAAAGATGTCTTCGACAATTGGAAACTTCAAGGGGGAACGAAAGAGACTTTGTTGAGTAATTTGCAGAAGAATCCGGAGTTGAAGAATATCCTTTTATCAGAGTCTCCTTGGGTGATGGAAGCACGCTCTGAACAACAGCAGAAGGAACGGTTGGCCACCTTGTTCGATTTGAATCATGTGCGTTACCAGAATATGGATCTTCTTGCCAAATTGAAAACCCTGCAGCTTGAAGACGGCTCTTGGTCTTGGTACAAAGGGATGCGAGGTGATTGGTACACGACTACTTATCTGATGAAGTTATGGGCACGATTAGCTATGCTGACCGGCGAACAACCGCAAGGTACGTTGCTCGAAATGCAGAATGCCGCTTTCGGATACCTACATAAACAAGCGTTGGAGAACTACCGAATGGAACGTCAAGGCGTGAAAGGTGGAGAAAAACGCCCCGATCTTTCGACATCGGAACTGAAATATCTTTATCTGATTGCCATCACCGGCGAAAAGGTGCCTAGTAGTAACCGTGAATTTTATCAGTCGCTCTTGAATAAATTGCGCCATTCTATTACCAATCAAACGGTTGAAGAGAAGGCTTTGTCGACTGTTATCCTGAATAAAGCCGGTTACACTACCGAAGCAAAAGCTTTTGGGGAGTCATTGAAACAGTTCCTTACCCAAACAGAAGATCAAGGAATGTTTTTCGACTTCAAAGATACCCGTTACGCTTCGAGCACAGAAAATATTCTGGCGCATGTAGCAGCGATGGAGGCTTTCGAAAGTGTGGGAGAGGCAAAAACGGTGGCCGATGAGATGAAGATCTGGTTGCTGCGACACAAGCAGACCCAACAATGGAGCACTTCTATTGCTTCGGCAGATGCTGTTTATGCATTGCTGATGACCAGAAGCGAGCAGGATCTGTTGGATAATAAAGGAGAGATGAAGGCGATGGTAGCCAATGAGATGCTCGATACCCGTACTTCCTCCGATGGTTTGGGTTATGTAAAACGGACCTTCGATCAAGATCGAGTGACCAAGTCTACTTCATTAACCATCCAGAAGAAAGGAGAAGGAATTGCTTGGGGAGCCGTATATGCTCAGTACGAAAGTCCGTTGAATGAATTGAGTCAGCAAGGCGAAGGCATGAACATTCAGAAAGAGTTGTATGTGGAGCGTATGCAAGGCAACGAAACTGTTTTGGAACCAATCAACAAACACACAGCTTTGAAAGCAGGCGACAAGATCGTTTCACGGCTGACCATTCGCTTAGATCGCACTCTGGATTACGTCCAACTCAAAGATCAGCATGCAGCCTGCTTCGAACCGGTTGAGGCTATCTCCGGTTACAGATGGACGCGTGAGGCAGGTTATTATATGGAGGTAAAAGATGCTTCCACTCAGTTCTTCTTTGATCATTTAACTAAAGGAGTCTATGTTTTGGAGAATCGTCTGTATGTGAATCGCTCAGGAACTTACGAAGGAGGAATCGCAACTCTGCAAAGTGCTTATGCCCCTGAGTGGTCCGCTCATTCGTCCTCCACTCAGATCACCGTTCAATAAGCACGGTTGGTGCTGAATACCAACATTCCGTTCAATAATGATACAGTAGATCATTGAACGAGTAACTCTGCTATTGAACAAGTAAGTTCGTTATTGGACAAAGCAATTCTGCTCTAGAACAAGTAAGTTCGTTATAGAGCAACCTAGTCTGCTATTGTATAACTAGCAACCTAACTCCATAAACGAGTATAACTTTTTACCGACTGCCTTCACTCCCTGTTTAGATCTTCTAAAAAGATTTAACAGAGAGTGGAGGCAGTCTATATTAAACACACCATTATCTTAATAATCCTTTCAATTGGCTCCATTTCTCGTTGAAAAAAACTACATTTGTACATTCAATCAATAAATGATATTACATGAAACGTAGCATACTTTCTATATATACGCTCTTTGCAGTTGCTCTGGCAGCAGTTGCTCAGCCTCGCATTTCCTCGAATATGGAGACGCATAATTTCGGACAGGTGGAATGGAAGCAGCCGGTATCGGTGGAATATACCATCACCAACACTGGTAATAAATCGTTGGTCCTGACCAATGTGACCACTTCTTGTGCTTGTTCGGTTGCCGATTGGACTAAAAAACCAATTGCTCCGGGAGAGAAAGGTTTTGTACGTGCAACATTCGATGCCAAAGCTCTGGGGCAATTTGAGAAAACAGTCGGGATTTACAGCAACGCTTCTCCTAGTCTGGTTTATCTCAAATTTAAAGGTGAGGTGGTGAAGGAAGTGAAAGATTTCACTCGTACACATCCCTATCAGATCGGCAAGATCCGTCTGGATTGTGATGAGTTTGTTTTCCCTGATGCTTATCGTGGAGAGCAACCCAAATTGACTTTCAGCATCGTTAACTTGTCCGATCGTCCTTATGAACCGGTTCTGATGCATCTTCCTCCCTATTTAAAGATGGAGAAAGATCCTCAAGTGTTGCTCAAAGGAAAGAAGGGAACCGTCACTTTGACGCTGGATACCAAACAACTGATCGACCTTGGGTTGACGCAGACAACTGTTTATCTCTCTCGCTTCTCAGGTGATAAGGTGAGTGAAGAAAATGAGATTCCTGTTTCTGCTGTTCTTCTGCCGGACTTTTCGGCAATGACAGCCAAAGATAAACTGAATGCCCCCGCTATACGACTCTCGCAAAAAGATATTGATTTCAGTACTCGTTTAGCGAAGAAGAAGAGCGCTTCTCAAGATATTGTAATTAACAATACCGGAAAGATGCCGCTGCAGATCAGTAAACTACAAGTCTTTAATCCAGCTGTTGGAGTAAGTCTGAAGAAGACGATCTTAAAACCGGGAGAATCGACTAAACTTCGCGTGACCATTCATGATAGAAATGTGAGCAAGAAGAAACATCATTTGCGTATCTTGATGATCACGAATGATCCATCCCAACCGAAAGTAATTATTAATATCAAACGTTAATCGATATATTGACATGGAACATCCGGAAAATAATAAAGAATACAAGGGCCTGGCTGTGAATAAAGGTATCGAACAGCCCTCGTCGGTCAACCCATATTTAACTCGCAAACCGAGAAAGCGTATGCTGTCGGTTCCAGAATTTGTCGAGGGAATCATAAAAGGTAATGTAACTATCCTGAGTCAGGCTGTAACACTAGTAGAGAGTGTGAAGCCCGAACATCAAGCAATTGCTCAAGAGGTGATTGAAAAATGTTTGCCATATTCGGGTAACTCTGTTCGTATAGGTATCAGTGGTGTGCCCGGTGCTGGAAAAAGTACATCAATCGATGTTTTTGGTCTGCACGTTTTGGAGAAAGGCGGCAAACTAGCTGTATTAGCCATCGATCCGAGTAGTGAAAGAAGTAAAGGTAGTATTTTAGGAGATAAAACACGTATGGAACAGTTGTCTGTCCATCCGAATTCATTTATACGTCCTAGTCCTTCTGCAGGTTCTTTGGGCGGTGTTGCCCGTAAAACCAGAGAAACAATCATTCTTTGTGAGGCTGCCGGTTTCGATAAGATCTTTGTTGAAACGGTGGGAGTGGGACAGAGCGAAACGGCTGTTCACTCGATGGTCGACTTCTTCTTATTGATTCAATTGGCTGGTACAGGCGATGAACTTCAGGGCATCAAACGTGGAATCATGGAGATGGCCGACGGAATCATTATCAATAAAGCTGATGGTAATAACATAGATAAAGCAAAACTTGCTGCTACACAGTTCCGGAATGCTCTTCACCTTTTCCCTACTCCTGATTCAGGTTGGCAGCCGAAAGTGCTCACTTATTCGGGCTTTTACAATATTGGAGTCAAAGAGGTTTGGGATATGGTGTACGAATATATCGCTTTTGTGAAAGAAAACGGTTATTTCGATTATCGCCGAAACGAACAGAGTAAGTATTGGATGTACGAAAGCATCAATGAGAAACTGCGTGATAGTTTCTATCAGAATCCTCGCATTGAAGCCATGCTTGCTGAGAAAGAGATGCAGGTGTTGAATGGAAACCTGACCTCTTTTGTTGCAGCGAAAGGCTTGCTGGATACTTACTTCGACAGCTTAAAGAATAAATAGAATCTAGAGTAAATAGAATAAATAATGTATGAGATCTAAAATCTAAAATCTAAAATATAATACATTATTCTAGTATAGAATTAGGGGGCATCCGCAAGCGGTTTGCCCCTTTTTTTAATAAATAAACCGACCTACCCATTTTGGCGAAGCTGAGGGAAAGGCATTACTATAACGGCACTCAACAAAACTCAACTCAATTAAACAAAACTCAACTCAACTCAATTAAATTAAATTAAACGGAGCTAAACTAAACTGTACTCAACACTCACCTCCATAAAGTTTTTTTTTTGATTTTTATCTGCAACACTGCAACACGGGCTGCTTAATATATTGCCGATCAATTAGTTGGGTGTGTTGCAGATCGGGTTGCAGATACTGTTGCAGATAAATGTCTGCAACAGTAAAAAATGGTTGTATTATTAAACATCATTTTTGGAGATAATATATGTATATGTCTGCATGATAGATGTCTAATACGGTCTATTGGCTTATATTGGGGTAATTATAATATATAGATATTGAAATTGTCACAAAACAAACATTGAAAAAAGATCGCACTTTTAGTCGAAAGCCTCAGCACAAAATGGCCAATAAACTCCTACTTGCTCTCAATAATGTTCATTTCTGCTCTCAATAATGTGATTCTACGTCTATAATTTTGTAACTAAACGTTCGAAGGGCACTGTGTTTTATTAATATTCACAATAGCTTGCTTTAACTGCTGAATAGCTTGAACCTTCAGCTTGAATAGCCTGCATCGTCAGCTTGAATTATTGTATCTTTGGCGACCTATGTGGAAACGAGTTGTTCCCATAGTGGAAACGAAAAGTTCCTATAGTAGATACCAGTAGTTTCTAACTTGGACACTAGTGGTTTCCAACGTTGATACCAAGTGTTTCCAACGTTGGCACCATCAGTTCCTACTATTGACACAAATAGTTACTACGTTCGTTTCTGATTTTTGTTGCGGTCCGATTGAAGACGGAGTACAATAGCGACTTTTATGATTGCGCTTCGATTGAAAAGAAATATAATGCGAGGGAGTTTTTCACTGATTAAAGATAACACAAATAAATGGTATGGAGCATGTCATACATCGTTTATTTGCGAATTTATTTATGAATGAATATCTTTTGCTCACTTCGCTGTTTACTTCGCTACTTCACTTCGTTACTTTTTTGCTCTGTTTACTTTTCCAGCTTTGTTCCTGGTTTTATTCGCTACTCTACTTCCTAACTCTTTCCGCTGCTTTTTCCAGATCGGCTCTCGATTTACTTTGAGTGACGATGTAAACTCCTAGGAACACTAGTGCAATAGCTGCGCCTTTCTCCCATCCGAAAGTCCCGATGCCCATCAGGATTGCTGCAAAGGAGGCTACGATAGGTTGGACATAATTGTACATGCTCACCACCGTAGGACGCATCAATTTTTGAGCGGTCATGATGCATAAATAAGCAAAGAAACTACCGCCGAGCACTACGTAAAGTATTTGCAAGATGGCAGAGGGCGGTACTTCACTCCATTGGATAGAAGCGATATCTCCATATGAGAAAGGAAGATAGCAAAGTGAGGCAAACACAAACATCCATTTATTGATGGTAACTGCCGAGTATCGCCGGGTCAGTCCTTTGAATGCTGTCAGATAGATAGAGAAACTGATCTGGGCCGATAAGCACAAAAGGTCACCGAGTATATTTCCCTCTCCGTGACCGCTGGTGCTGCTAAGGATCAGTGTTAATGCTCCCATAGCTCCGACAACGATTCCCAAAACTTTTTTATTCGTGATCGGTTCCTTCAGATAAATAGCTGCTACGATCATTGTTACGATGGGAAGGGTGGTGGTTACAATGGAGGCATCGATGGGGGAGGTGAGCGACAGTCCGAAGATAAAAACCCCTTGGTTGAATACCAGCGCGAACAGTGATGCAAATAGTATCTGAAGCATGTCGCGACGGCTTACTTGCTCACTTTTAAGAAATAAAGACAAGAGCCAGAAAGCAATTGCTGCGCCAACCATTCGAAAGGTGGTTACCGAGATCGGACTAAACACCATCAGTGCCGATTTTCCGATGGGAGCCATCAGTCCCCATAACATATTGGCAGTGAGAGCATAAAAATGTCCTTGCATATTCTTGTTATTCATATTGAAAACGCCTTATTAAAACGATACCTTCTATTGAAAAGAGCTGCAAAGGTAGTCAAATTCTCGTATGATTTATTTATATTTGCCTTGATTTAATATATTGACCGCTATGGAACAACAAGCTAATTATATTCAGCGTATTGAAATACAAGAGCTATGGGGACGATTTAATATCGCCTGGGATTTGCGTCCGGATGTTAATATCTTGGCGGGTATTAACGGAGTAGGGAAGACAACTATTCTGAATCGTTCGGTTAATTACCTCGAACGTCTTTCGGGGGAGGTGAAGAGTGACGAGAAGAACGGAGTACATATCTACTTCGATTCTCCAGAGGCTACTTTTATCCCTTACGATGTGATTCGTAGCTACGATCGTCCGTTGATCATGGGCGACTTTACAGCTAAGATGGCGGATAAGAATGTGAAGTCGGAACTCGACTGGCAGCTCTATCTCCTTCAGCGCCGATATCTGGATTATCAGGTGAATATCGGAAATCGCATGATCGAACTGTTGGCAAGCGGCGATGAGGAAGGTCGTAAGAAGGCGGCAACTTTGTCGTGTGCGAAACGTCGGTTTCAGGATATGATCGATTATCTGTTTAGTTACACTCGCAAGAAGATCGACCGTAAACGCAATGATATTGCTTTTTATCAGGATGGCGAACTGCTGTTCCCTTATAAACTGTCGTCGGGAGAGAAGCAGATGCTGGTCATCTTGCTGACCGTTCTGGTGCAGGATTATTCGCATAGCGTGCTATTCATGGATGAGCCGGAAGCTTCTTTGCATATTGAGTGGCAACAGAAACTGATCTCGATGATTCGTGAGTTGAACCCTAACGTGCAGATCATATTGACTACTCATTCGCCCGCTGTTATCATGGAAGGTTGGTTGGATGCGGTGACAGAGGTGAGCGATATCTCTACGGTGGCTCCCAACTCTCCCATTCACGATTAATCATAAGTCATTGATCATAAGTCATTGATCATAAGCCATTGATCACAAGTCATTGATCACAAGTTATTAATCATTAATCATAAGTCATTCAGATAATCGTTTACGCTTATGCCTACAAAACTACGTGATAACATAACTTCATCCTATTTCAGTGCTGCTCACGGACTCTACTCTAAGAAAGCGCCCCGTCGAATTGTGGCTTATGTAGAGAGCTACGATGATGTGGCTTTCTGGCGAAGTCTGCTGGAGGAGTTTGAAAATGAAGATCATTATTTTCAGGTGATGCTCCCTTCGGATACCTCTTTGGCAAAAGGTAAAAAGATGGTGCTGATGAATACATTGAATACCGATGAATTGGGGAAAAGTCTGATTGCATGCGTGGATAGCGATTATGATTTCTTGCTTCAGGAAGCGACCTTTACTTCGCGGAAAGTGAATAAAAATAAATATGTGTTCCAGACTTATACGTATGCCATTGAAAACTATCAGTGTTTTGCGGAAAGTCTTCATGAAGTCTGTGTACAGGCTACCTTAAACGATCGTCCGATCTTTGATTTCGATCGTTTCATGAAGCAGTACTCGCAAATTGTGTATCCTTTGTTCTTGTGGAACATTTTGTTTTACCGCCTGCGGGATACAAACTCTTTTCCGATGTACGATCTGAATGGCTGTGCGAGTTTGCGCGACATCAGTATCCGACATCCTGAGAAAGCATTGAATGCTTTGTCGCATCGGGTCAACGTGCGTCTTAGTGAACTTGAGCACCGATATCCGGAACATAAATCATCAATTGCACCGCTGGGAAAAGAGTTGGAAGAACTAGGCCTGATGCCTGAAACAACTTATCTCTATATGCAGGGACATCACATCATGGATAATGTTGTTTTGAAACTGCTCGTTCCGGTGTGCGCTACTCTGCGACGTGAGAGGGAGGAAGAGATCAAACGACTGGCGGAGCATGATATGCAATTTCACAACGAACTGACTTGCTACCAGAATAGTCAGGTGAATGTGGAGATCATGCTCAAAAAAAACAATGCTTACAAACGGCTTTATCAGTACGATTGGTTGAAAAAAGATATAATTGAATATTTAAAAAAAGAAGAATAAGGATAGTATGAAAGAAGTGCTTGATACATTGACGGTAAAACCTGCTGCAGGAGAGGTGTCCGGTGTGGGAAATATGGTGATGAGCGAAGTTAATCGTAGCCTTACCGCTGTGGGTGTGGAAACTGATCTGGCTAATAAAATGGATAACTTTATTGTTTTACTCCTGATCATTGGGGTATCTTTGCTGGCAACAGTTATCTGTAGGCATATCATCTTACGTGCCGTCGCAAAATTGGTGAAACAGACCAAAGCGAGCTGGGATGATATTATCTTCGATCATAAAGTGATGGTACATCTTAGTCGGATGGTTTCGCCTATCCTGATCTATATCTTTATTCCTATCGCTTTTCCCGAACATGCCGATTCGGAACTGCTCGACTTGATGAGGCGTATCTGTCTGATCTATGTGGTGGCGGTCTTTCTACGTTTTATCAGTGTTTTCCTAGTGGCTGTCTATCAGGTTTATAACGAGAAGGAACAGTTTAAGGATAAACCTCTGAAAGGCTTGCTGCAAACGGCTCAAGTGATCATCTTCTTTATTGGTGCCATCATCATCGTTAGTATTCTCATTAACCAAAGTCCGATGGTTCTTCTCACCGGTTTGGGTGCTTCGGCTGCCATCCTGATGTTGGTGTTTAAAGATAGTATCATGGGCTTCGTTTCGGGTGTCCAACTTTCTGCCAATAATATGTTGAAAGTGGGGGATTGGATCTCCATGCCGAAGTACAATGCCGACGGAACAGTGATCGAGGTATCATTGAATACGGTGAAAATAAGGAACTGGGACAATACTATTACGACGATCCCTCCTTATCTGCTTGTCAGCGACTCGTTCCAGAACTGGGAAGGAATGCGTGCATCGGGTGGTCGTCGGGTGAAACGATCGATCAATATTGATATGACGAGTGTTTGCTTCTGTACACAGGAGATGCTCGATAAATATCGCAAGATCCATCTGTTGAAGGATTATGTGGAACAGACGGAAGAGGTGGTCACTGCTCACAATAAAGAACGGAACATCGACAACTCCGTGCTGGTCAACGGACGCCGACAAACCAATCTGGGGGTATTCCGCGCTTATCTGACCGCTTACCTGAACAGTCTGCCTACAGTCAACCACGAACTGACTTGCATGGTTCGTCAGCTCCAACCGTTGGAAACGGGTATTCCGCTCGAGCTTTATTTCTTCTCTGCCAATAAGGATTGGGTGCCGTACGAAGGAATACAGGCGGATGTCTTTGATCATGTCTTGGCTGTGATCCCCGAATTTGGACTGAGAGTTTTCCAGAATCCTTCGGGAGCCGATTTCCGTCAACTGAAATCTTGATCAGAAAGTCTCTTTCTGATATACTTATAGATAAACTGATTAAGATCTTTTCTGTCGTTCGAGCAGAAGAGATCTTATTTTTTATGATTATTGTCCGTTTAAATGTGATATTTTGCAGATTATGAGTGATTGGATATGAAAGAATCTGATAAAATTAATTGATATTTATTTGTTATTTTAGTTTGTAATTAATAGATTTGTGTCCAATATTATGAAAACAAATCATTCAACAAATGTGAGGTGATATGTATGATTAGATCTCTTACGATTAGTTGACAATAGGATGAAGCTATGATGAAAATATCAGAATATAAACTCTATCTTAGAACACTGCTCGCCACTATTTCCGTATCAGACAAAAAGATAAATTGGAATAGAATGTTGGCTTTCTTAATCTGCGTCTCTACTGTTTATGTATCTTTTGCTCAAAGCATTTCAGGTAAAGTCGTTGACGAGAAAAACGAACCAATGGAGTTTGTAAATGTGGTGCTGCTTAGTCGGACTGACTCGTCCTATATCGCAGGAACGATCACAAAAGGAAATGGGACTTTCATCTTTGAAAATCCGAATGTAAAATCAGGATTTGTAAAATTGTCCTCCATTGGATATACCGTACAGATCAAACAAATACCTCCGACTGGCAATTTGGGAACGATCTCCTTGTCGCCAGATAATATTATGCTCAATGAGGTGGTTATCAAGTCCAACCGTCCTAAAACAGCCATTAAAGGCAACGCACTGGTTACAAATGTGGAAAATAGTGTGCT
>Ga0114938_1000520_pt1 | contig 28485 bp, 26 predicted proteins | sample AshMeaBigSpring_FD_88675 | JGI IMG/M metagenome (GOLD analysis project Ga0114938, IMG submission 88675) | Groundwater microbial communities from Big Spring, Nevada to study Microbial Dark Matter (Phase II) - Ash Meadows Big Spring | ecosystem: Environmental > Aquatic > Deep subsurface >... | reverse complement strand
GCCCCGTGGCCTCGATTTCATGAAAGCACCAGGCGAATTTCATCGGCGCCTTGGCGAGCGGCACGGCGAAGCGCCCCGGCCGGTCGGCCACGGGTTCCAGCGAAGCCATGTAGCGGAACCAGCGGACGCGCCCGTCTTCATCGGGGCCGAACAGCGTGTCCTTGAAATGCCGCCCTCCGTGAAACGGAAAAGTGACCCAGGAACGCGCCATTCCCGCGACCACCTGCTCGCGAGTGACACCCTCGGGCAGGACTTTCGGCAGCCGTTCCCAGATCCGTTCGTCCTTTACGCCCGTCCGCCAGAGTTTGGCCGTTAGACCGGGCGCGAGGCCGAGTTGGTCGGGATCGCTGTCGAGGTAGAAATACGGGCGGTAATCGGCGTAGATCAGCCGCGGATGGTCCTGGAAATAATTGCTGCGGAGCAACACGCCGAAGTCGATGCAGTCGAGGCCGGTGAACTCCTGGAAATGAAGGTTGCGGCAGAAGCGGACGTAGTTCGCATGAGATTCCCAGTGGCAGCCGTTGAGGAAATCGAGCTGACCCGCCTGCACGGCGTGCGCGAACTCGTGGGGCATCGGATTTCCCATCGTCTCGTCGTGCAGCCCGGCGGCCTGGATGTTCAGGTGGGGCGGATCGCCGCCGCTCATCCAGAATCCGCCGTACCAGGTGATGTGGTTGATCTTCCTGCGGCGGTCGCTCTTCGGGTCCATGCCGAGGCAGGGATCGCGATAACCGAGCTGTTTCACCGCCACCTGCCACGTTTCCTCAAGCATGCGCAACGCGCGACGCGGCATCACCACGGGATCAAAGCCCTCCTTCTCATGGGACGGCTCCCACCAGGTGCAGCCATGCTTGGACTCCATTTTCTTCAAGTCCCGGATCTTCATCCCGGGCTTGAGGTTCAGCTCAAGGTTCGGCTCCACCACCTCGCCGGGAATGTCCCCCACGAAGACGCGCCCCACGACAACGGTCCCGGCCTTCGAGCCGGCCACGGGCTCGACCACCAAGTCCAGGCGTGTGAGAAATCCCCGCCAGCGAGGCACCAGGCCGACATCGATTCGATAGCGATGCGGCTTGCCATCGGTGCCCAGGGCCTTCACCGGCAAGGCGATGCGGGACAGCGGTTTCCCCCGCTCATGGCCCTCCGCGGCGAAGGCGAGGAAGACCTTTCCCTGGAAAGCGCCGGGCAGTTGCAAATCGAAGTCCACGAAGTCCCGAAAGCCGAAGTCGAGATCCGCTCCCGCGTCCGGCCATGTGACGGAAAACTCCGCCGGGCCGTCCTTCATGGTCCCGCCGACCTTGCCATCCGCGAATTTGACCGAGGCCAAACCGCTAACGGATGAGGCCATCGTTTCCCGCCATCGATCCACCCCACCGGGCTCGACGAGATCGCCGGACACGTCCCGGCCGAGGAAGCGGACGGGAAGCTCGTAAGGATCGGCGGCGGCACGCGCTAACGGGCCGGACAGCATGACAAGGCATGCCAGTCCGATCAGGAGCGCGGAGGGAGTGGAAAGTTTGGCCATGATTTCCGGTTCAATCGACAGAATCCTGGCCACGGGGTTTGGCCGCCCACTCCATCAACCGCGCGCCAATCGCCTTCAGGTCCTCCACCGGGATGGCGAAGCTCTCGGCGCGGTTGGCGCGCGCGATGTTCATGCCGAGGCAGCGCCCGTCGAGATCGAGCAAGGGACCTCCGACGATCTTGCTGCTGCCGAGGATGTCGTGCTGGAGCACCCGCGGGAAACCGCTGCGCCGGGTGGAGAAATCGCCGCTCATCTGGTCGTTGCGGTTCATCTGGTCGCTGAACAACTCGCTCTTGGCGGCGAGGCGGACCTTTGCGGTGACCTCATCTTTTCCACGGCGGAGTTTCACCTCCACGGTGCTGCCGGCCTTGCGCTCCTTGAGCGCGGCGGCGATGTCCTCGATCTTCCTCACCGCGGTGCCCTCGATCGCGAGGATGACGTCGCCCTTCTTCAATCCGGCTTCCTGCGCGCCGCTCTTTTCGTTGACGGCATCGATCTCGAGCACTTTGGAATCCGCCTTGAGCACCACGCCGAGCGCGGCTCCACCCGAGGCCGGGATTTCCCGGATCTTCGCGCTGACGATGCCCGCAAGCAAACGGCGGGTGGTGCGGGTGGTCGCGCCATTGGCCACCACCCAGGTGCCTTGCGGAACGGCGCTCGTCGGAGCATACACGACGGGAATCAGGCCGGCGGCCTCCACTTTGAGCAAGGCGACGTCCCACTCCGGATCGACGCCGAGGATCTTCACCTCCGGATACTTCGTGCGGTCCACGGTGACGGCGGGATTCTTGAGTTCGATGACCTCGCTGGCCTTGGCGAGGATGTGGCCCTCCGGGGAAATCACGACGCCGTAGCCGGACTCCTCGCGGCCCTCCAGGATGACGGCGCTGGAGGTCTGGAGCACGGCGCGCTGGCTCTCAAATGCGGCGGTGACGGCGCTGCCGGTGCTGCGGTAGGCGGCCTCCAGGTTTTGCTGGCCCCACGACGGGACGGCAAGGGCGCAAAGGAAAAAGGCGGGGATGATTTCAGCGCGCACCGAGATTGAGGGTGAGGGTTTCGGTTTTTCCACCGCGTTCGAGCTCGAGGGTGATCTCATCGCCGGAGGCCATTTCCTTGAGGAGCTTCTGGAGATCCTCGCGCTTGGCGAGCGGGGTGCCGTTGAGCTTGTGGATCACGTCGCCCTCCTTGAGGCCCGCCGCCTCCGCCGGAGTCTTTTTGCCCACCTTGGTCACCTTCAAGCCGCCGGCCGGCCGGGCGTCGGTGGCCAGCCCGAGGAAACCGCTGCCTTTGACGGGCTTCTTGGCGAACGGCCCCTCGCCGATGAACTCCCCTTTCAGCATCCCGTCCCAGTTCTTGATGAACTCGCTCATCGGCACATGCAGGTTTTCCTGAAGCTCTCCGCCCACCCGCGAATTGATCGCGACCAAGCGTCCGCCCAGATCAAAGAGCGGCCCGCCGGAATCCCCCCCGATCAGGATGCAGTCGGATTGGAAGGTGGAATTGGCCATGCGCACCAAGCGGCCGAGACGCGCGACCAACCCGCGTTCCTTGTCGAAGCCGCCGGAGTGGCCGAGCGCGAACACCCAGTCGCCAAGACGGGCGGAGTCCTCGCGGTCGATCTCCACGAACGGCCAGGAACCCTTGTCGGTGATGCGCATCATGGCGGCATCCGTATCCGCCACGAGCCCGAGGGTTTCCGCCTTGAGCTTGGTGCCGTCTTCGAGGACCACCGTGACCTTTTTCCTCACTCCCCCGCTGACGTGGGCGGCGGTGAGGATCAGGCCGTCCGCGGAAACGATGACACCGGTGCCGGAGCCTTCATCGATCTCGATGCCGACGGTGGCCGCGCGGGTCTTCGGCAGGGCGCTGATGAGCGCGTTCTGGATGACTTCGAGGTCTTTGCGGGTCTCCGGAGCCTTCTTGTCATTCACGTAGAGCCGCTCGGCCGCGGAAACCCCGGACCACGGCGGCAGGGCCAGCAGAAGGCATGTCAGGAGGGTTTTCATCACGGCTTTCAAGCGGCACGCTAGCGGCATCCTGTCTCCCCGGCAACCCGGGCGTGCGGAAGCTTCCGGAAAACCGCGACCCATTCCCTGCCCTCGCGGCCTGGGTAGGCGGATTGCGGCACCCATGCATCGATCCGCTCGAAGGACCGGGAGAACAAGGCGTCGATCTCCGCGATGGAAACTCCGAACGGCGGGCCGGATTCATCCTCGCCCGGATCATGGGGCTGCAGGTAGAACACGCCCGCGAACACTCCGCCCGGCTCCAATGCGGCTGCGACGGCCTCCGCGTAGTTTCCACGCAGCGAGGGATCGATCGCACAGAAGCACGTGTGCTCGAAGACCGCAGAAAACCGGCGGCCCGCGCTCCAGGCGGGATCGAGGAAATCACCCGCTTCGTAGGACTCCGCTCCTGCGGCGGGCAACGAGCGCGCCCTTTCGACCGCCGTCTCCGCGATATCCAGGCCGAGCACCGGCACGCCAAGCGCGGCCAGCGCCCGCACGTCATGGCCGAGCCCGCAGCCAGGCACGAGCACCGGGCCGTTTCCCCAGAGCCCGGGGCCGTGGCGGTCGATCAATTCCATCAATGGCGGAGCCGCCGCGCCCTTGTCCCAGGGTGTCTCGCCCGTCCGGTAACAGTTTTCCCAATCGCGCATGGCGGAAATCCTTCGGCGGCGTTTCCGGAAAGCAAGCCGGATATCAGGCGCGGTCCGCCGCACGCGGATTTCGGGATTCCATCCGGGCGTGTTTCCGGTTAGGAATGCCTCCATGGCAAAGGGCTACGAGTTGCACCAGGCGCGGATGATGGCGCTGCAAGGCATGGGCAAGGACCTTGCAAGGCGTGCGAAATCCAAGTGCGAGCTCACCGGAGCAGCCGGAATCCCGCTGCGCGCTTACGAGGTGCCACCCGTCGGCGAACAGCCCGACATCGACCGCACGCTGCTCATCTCCGAGGAATGCCAGCGGATGCTCGACCACCCGGAACGGCTCGCGGGACGCGAGTGGCAATGCCTCGCGGAGGCGGTTTGGAGCGAGATGCCCGCCGTGCAGGTCGTGGCCTGGCGCATGCTGCGCGAACTGGCGAAACGCGAGGACTGGGCGCGCGAAGCCCTCGAGGAGGTGTATCTGGACCCGGAGGTCGAGGAATGGGCGCGGGCGGAAGACGCATGAAAGCCCGCCGTTTTTCGCACGCAACTTCGGGTTCAGTGCGAGGTTGAATGACCCATGTTGAGCGCCTCCGCCGCCGCAACAAACGCTTTCCTGACCATGGAGGAACCCCTCACGCCCGCCCAAGCCGACGAGAGCGCCCTCGACCACGCCCTCATGGCGCGCATCGGCGCGGGCGACCACGAGGCGTTCCGCCGGCTCGTGGAGCGCCACCAGAACGCCGTGATCGGAACGGTGGCCAAGATGCTCGGCGGTGCCAGCGACGCGGAGGACATTTCCCAGCAGGTCTTCCTCCGCATCTGGCGCAACGCCAAACGCTATCGCCCGGACGCGAAGTTCACCACCTACCTCTTCACCATCACCCGCAACCTGGTTTTCAACGAAACCCGCCGCCGCGGCCGCAAAAAGGAGGTGTCCGCGGACGAGCGCGAGGAAAACTCCCACCACCTCATCGAGGACAGCCCGGACCGCCAACCGGACGCGGAGCTCCTCCAGGCCGAACTCCGCCAAGCCGTGGATGCCGCCATCGCCGCCCTGCCCGAAGCCCAGCGCATGGCCGTCGTGCTCCGCCGCTACGATCAGCTCCCCTACGAGGAAATCGGCGCCATCCTCGGACTCTCGCTGCCCGCCGTCAAAAGCCTGCTTTTCCGCGCCCGCACGGCCCTCCGCGAGTCGCTCGGAGGCTATCTGGAGAGCTGAAATGCGGATTGCCAAGCCCTGTCGCGCAGGTTAGCGTCCCTGCCCGGCTGGTTCCCTCACATGGCCCGGCCCGACCAACCGACCCCTTCACCGCAGTGGGATTTTTGGATGCCATCAAACGCTGGCGCTTGGCCCAACAAGGCCTCTCGTCCGGAAAAAAACGCCGCGTTCACAGCGAAAACCCCGTCGTCCAGGCTCTGGAGGACAGCCAGTGGGTCAAACTGGCGCTCTACGTCACCTTCTGCGTGGGCATCGGCGTTCTCGTCCTGAAGTCCTCGTCCGGCTCCGCCTTCGCCGAACACCCGCTGAAAGGCGCGCTCTACGGATTGATCATCGCCATCACGGCGGTCGTGATGTTCCAGGTCAGCCTCCAGAACTCGTGCCGCCGCAACAGCCGCGTCGTGCTGGTGCTCGGCGGCCTCGCCGGACACCTCATCATGGTCCGGGTGGTCATGGGACTCGCGAACGCCGGAGCCATTCCCGAGGTTTATCGCTTCCTCTTCGTGCCCTACGCGCTCGCCCCCATGCTCCACGGCGTCCTGCTCGGCCGCGCGGTCGGTGCTTTCTCCGCGGTCTTCGTCACTCTCATCGGCTGCCTCTTCGTCCCGCAGGGCGAGGCACTCGTTTACATGATCCTCAGCCTGGTCGCAGGCATCACCAGCGTCCTGCTCGCCAACAAGATCCGCAAACGCCTCCAGCTCCTCCAGGCCGGCATCTACGTCGGAGCGGTCACCCTCCTGCTCGGTGTCCTGCTCGGCCGCCTGGACATCCAGTCGTGCTTCGGCCCCAACGCCATGGACCACCTCCAGGTCCTCGCCACCGGCAGCTCCGCCGCCTTCGGCACCGCCGTGCTCGCCGCCCTCCTCATCAACGGCCTGCTCCCGCTCTTCGAGGGCTGCTTCCTCCTCACCACCGACATCAGTTGGCTCGAACTCAGCGACCTCAACCACAAGCTGCTCCGCCGCATGCAGATCGAGGCCCCCGGAACCTTCCACCACAGCCTGATCGTCGCCGCCCTCTCGGAGGCCGCCGCCGAGACCATCGGAGCCAACGCCCCGATGTGCCGCGTCTGCTCCTACTTCCATGATGTTGGAAAACTGAAAAAACCCGGCTATTTCATCGAGAACCAGCACGACGGCGCGGAAAACCCCCACGACACCCTCACCCCGACGATGAGCGCCCTCATCATCATCGCCCACGTCAAGGACGGCGTGGACCTCGCCGTCAAACACAAGCTCAACCCCCGCATCATCGACGTCATCCAGGAACACCACGGAGATTCCCTCGTCGCCTTCTTCTACCGCCGCGCCCAGGAGCAGAAAAAACTCGAACTCGAAAAGGTGGACCGCCGCCTCGAAAACCCCGAGGACCTGCCGATGGTCGATGAAAAAAGCTTCCGCTACCCCGGCCCGCGCCCGAGTACCCGCGAGAGCGGCATCATCGCCCTCGCGGACACCGTAGAAAGCGCCTCCCGCACCCTCCGCAAACCCACTCCCGGCAAGATCCGCTCCCTCGTCGAGGACCTCGTCCGCGCCAAGATTCATGACGGCCAGCTCGACGACTGCCCCCTCACTCTCCGGGAACTCGCCCTCGTCAAGGAAAGCTTCTCCAACACCCTGAGAAGCATGCTCCACAGCCGCATCGACTACCCGAAGGACGACGAGCGCTCCACCGCCACTCCCAAGCCCGGCGAAACCGCCGACCGCGACGCCACCCAGGGCGGTCAGGTCATCCCGATGCCCAAACGCGCCTAATCCCCACCAGGCCCCTCATGTCCCTCGAAATCATCGTCGGCAACCACCAGGAGATCACCGACATCCCCGAAAACTGGCTCACCGCGCTCGAGGAGACCGCCGATGAGGCCGCCCGTCTCGCACTCGCCCACGCCGCAGCTCCGGAATCTCCCCTTTCCCTGCTCGCCACCCTCGAAGTCGCCCTCGTCGATGACGCCACCAGCGACCGCGTCCACCGCGATTTCATGGACATCGAAGGCCCCACCGACGTGATCACCTTCCACCATGGCGAGATCGTCATCGGTGCCGAAGTCGCCGAACGCCAGGCCGCCGAATACGGCGAACCCCTCGCCCGCGAAATCCTCCGCTACCTCGTCCACGGCCTGCTCCACCTCGCCGGCCATGACGACGCCGACCCCGCCGCCCGCGCCGCCATGGAGACCGCCCAGGAAACCATCGTCGCCACCCTTTGGACGCCCGCCCTCGGCTCACGCCTGGCCCACTGAGGAAACAGAAGCTGTCCTCTCATCACCCGCGCCAGTGCGGCAAACGCTTCGCCCCCGAATGCGTTCTCCCGGCTTGCCAGCGCTGGGGGCGCTCTGCATCTTCCCGCGCATGTCACGCCAGCACCGCATCACGATCCTCGCCGGAGACGGCATCGGGCCCGAAGTCATGGCCGAATCGGTCCGCATCCTGGAGGCCGTGGAGGCCAAGTTCGGCTTCACGGTTTCCCGCACGGAACACCTCGTCGGCGGGGCGGCGATCGATGCCACCGGCCACCCGCTGCCACCGGAAACGGTGGCCGCTTCGGAACAAGCGGATGCCATTCTCTTCGGGTCGGTCGGCGGGCCGAAGTGGGAAAACCTCCCGCCGGACATCCAGCCGGAGCGCGGCGCGCTGCTTCCGTTGCGCAAGCATTTCGGCCTTTTCGCCAACCTCCGCCCGGGCGTCTGCCTGCCCGCCCTGACCCATGCCTCTCCGGTGAAACAAGAGCTCATCGCCGATGGTTTCGATGTGCTCTGCGTCCGCGAGCTCACCGGCGGCGTCTATTTCGGCTCGCCCAAAGGCCGCCACGAGGAGAACGGCGAACCGGTTGCGCTGGACACGATGATTTACAAGAAGAGCGAGATCCAGCGCATCCTGCGCGTCGCCTTCACCGCCGCGATGGGCCGGAAGAAGCAATTGCTCTCCGTGGACAAGGCGAACGTGCTCGCCTCCTCCGTGCTGTGGCGCGAGACGGCGGTGGAAATCGCGAAGGAATTCCCCGAGGTGCAGCTCTCGCACATGTACGTGGACAACGCCGCGATGCAGCTCATCCGCCGTCCGGGTTCGTTCGATGTGCTCGTGACGGAAAACCTCTTCGGCGACATTCTCTCGGATGAAATGGCGATGATTTCCGGCTCGCTCGGCATGTTGCCCTCCGCCTCGCTCGGCAAGGTGAAGGACAACGGCCTCTACTTCGGCATGTATGAACCGTCCGGCGGCTCCGCTCCGGACATCGCCGGCCAGGGCATCGCCAATCCCATCGCGCAGATCCTCTCGCTCGCCATGCTGCTACGCTTCTCGCTCGGCGAAACCGCGGCCGCGGATGCCATCGAAGCCGCCGTGGCCAAGGCCATCGCGGGCGGTTTCCGCACCGGTGACATCGCCACCGGCCGCGAAGGCGAGACCAAAGTCGGCACGGCGGGCATGGGCGACGCGGTGCTGGCCGGGCTCTGAGGCGGATCCGCCGCGTGTGGTCTCCGGTCCTTTCCTCGTTTCCGATTTCAACCATCGGATTCCGTGCTTTCCTTGCGGCATGCCGTTCCAACTGGTCAGCGAATACCAACCTGAGGGGGATCAGGCGCAGGCGATCGGAAAGCTCTCGAAGTCGCTGGAGGCGGGCAACCGCCACCAGACGCTGCTCGGCGTGACCGGTTCCGGCAAGACCTTCACGATGGCGAACCTCATCGCGCGCCATGGCCGGCCCACGCTCATCATGAGCCACAACAAGACGCTTGCGGCCCAGCTCTACTCGGAGTTCAAGAATTTCTTCCCCCGCAACGCGGTGGAGTATTTCGTCTCGTATTTCGATTACTATCAGCCCGAGGCCTACATTCCGCGGAGCGACACCTACATCGAGAAGGATTCCTCCATTAACGACGAGATCGAACGGCTGAGGCTCAGCACGATGGGTTCGCTGCTGACCCGCGGGGACACCATCGTGGTCGCGTCCGTCTCCTGCATCTACGGCCTGGGCTCGCCTGAGGACTACGAGAACATGATGCTGCCCGTCCGCAACGGACAGAACCTGTCCCGCGAGGACTTCCTCAACTCCCTGGTGGGCATGCTTTTCGAGCGCAACGACATCGCCTTCGGCCGGGGGAAATTCCGCGTCCGCGGCGATGTGGTGGAGGTCCATCCCGCCTATATGGACGAGACGGCGATCCGGGTGGAGTTCTTCGACGACGAGGTCGAGCGCATCAGCAGCATCCACACGCTCACCGGAAGGATCATCGAGCGGCTGGAAAGCCACACGTTCTTCCCGGCCAAACAATTCGTGACGCCCGGCGACAAGATGAAGCGGGCGATGGGCGCCATCCGCGAAGAGGCGGCGGAACAGGTGGCGAAGTTCGAGAAGGAGGGCAAACTCATCGAGGCCCAGCGCCTGCGCATGAGAACGGACTACGATCTCGAAATGATGGCGGAGATGGGATTCTGCCAGGGCATCGAGAACTACTCCCGCCACCTCACCGGACGCGAGCCCGGCGCGAGGCCCCACACCCTGCTCGACTTCTTCCCGCGCGATTTCCTGCTGCTCGTCGATGAGAGCCACGCCACCATCCCGCAGATCGGCGGCATGTACGAAGGCGACAAGAGCCGCAAGACCGTGCTCGTCGATCACGGCTTCCGCCTGCCGAGCGCGCTCGACAACCGGCCGCTCCGCTTCGATGAGTTCATGCAAATGACCGGCCAGCGCGTCTATGTTTCCGCCACGCCCGGGCCCTTCGAGATCCTCAACTCCCGCCCTGAAAACCATTCCTACATCCCGGTGAAATCCCGCAAGGACGGCGGCATTCCCGACTTGAGGAAACTCCGCGTCATCCCCAGCGGCAACTCAGAGCCCGTCGAAAGTTTCGATCCCCGCAAACGCGGCACGCCCCTGGTGGTCGAACAGATCATCCGTCCGACGGGTCTGCTGGACCCGGTCATCACCCTCCGCCCGCTCAAGGGCCAGATCGATGAGACCATCGAACTCTGCCGTCAGCGCGTCGAACGCCACGAGCGGGTGCTGGTGACCACCCTCACCAAGAAAACCGCCGAGGATCTCAGCGAGTATCTGAAGGGCGTGGGTCTCAAGGTCCGCTACATCCATGCCGACATCGACGCCGTCGAGCGCGTGGAGATCCTGCGCCAGCTCCGCGCCGCCACGGTCGATGTGCTCGTCGGCATCAACCTGCTGCGCGAGGGCTTGGACCTGCCGGAGGTCTCGCTGGTCTGCATCCTCGATGCGGACAAGGAGGGCTTCCTGCGCAACGAGACCTCGCTCATCCAGACCGCAGGCCGCGCGGCGCGCCATGTGGACGGAGAATGCGTGTTGTTCTGCGACCAGGTGACCGATTCCATCCAGGCCCTGCTCGACGTCAGCGAACGCCGCCGCACCCGCCAGCGTGAATACAACGGCGCCCACGGCATCACGCCACAGGGAGTGAAACGAGCCCTTCAACAAAGCCTGCACACCCATGAGAAGGAGCTCGAACAGGCGGAAACGCTCAACCGCTCGCTGGTGGCCGACGACGTGGAGACCTACGACAAGCTCCGCGTCATCGCCGAACTGGAGGAGGAAATGCGCGACGCCTCATCGCGTCTCGAATTCGAACGCGCCGCCCACCTGCGGGATCAGATCGCGGCGCTCAAGAATCCTCCCGCCGCAGCGCCCGTGCAGCCGGTGAAATACCCATCGGGAAAAAGCCGGCGCGGGCGCAAGGCTTGAGTCTCAAGGTCACCGAGATTCAAGGCGGAAAAAGGCGGTCTTGTCAGGCACGGTGAAATCGAACTCGAGCCGGCCCTCGCCATTGATGGTCGTGCCCGGACTGGTGAACGGAAAGTCCGACCATTGAGTGAGGTCGTTGGATTTCCGGATTCCAATGGTAAGCTTGAAGCGACCCGTCTCCGGATCTCGCGCGAGCATGGGCGTTCCGACATGCAGGGAGCGGACCTGGGCTTCGGTGAAGAGGCCTGCGAGATTGGCGTTTTCGTAAAGGGTGGTCACCAAGACCGGCTGGGACACGGTCCAGTCAAAACCCAGCACCGCACACCGGTACTCCGCCCAGTCGCACATGCCGTCGCCATCCATATCTGCGATGCTTGAAAATGCCTGGCCACCCAGCGCGACATCAAACGGGTTTTCGTCCTCGTCGTTGCTTGAGACATGCAGGGCCGCGCGGCGGAGTCCACTGACCGTCCCCGCCGGGACGAACGTGACACTGAAGTTCGCGCAGGCTCCGGACGCGAGGATCGTGTCCACACCAACCGCATCCGGCACGAAGTCCGCGGAGTCATCGCCGTCGATGGACACGCGGACGCCCTTGAGGTAACGGGGACCGCTGTTCCTGATGATGAAGACCCTGGTGCTGGTGCCGCCGCCAATGGCCACCGCATCGAATTCCACCATGCCGTCACCATCGGCCAGATCCGCATCCGGCGGCTGCTCGATGGCGATTTCCGGGGAGCCATGCATGACCGTGTAGCCCTTGATGCAGAAATTCGCAGTGGCATTCCAATTCCAGAGGTCGAACCACGCGCCTCCGTCCGCACTGTAAAAGCTCTGCCCTGCGGCTCCGCGGGCGGCGCTGCTGTAGCCGGAGATGGCATACTCGATGGGAAGCGGATAGTTGTATCCGGGGGTTGTCAGCTTCAGCACGATCGCGAACCTTTGGCCTTCCTCCAACGCGGCGGGCGCGTCCAGGCTGATGGTCCGGTATCCGGGATACGGGCAGGTCCCCGTCTGGATGGATGCCAGTGTTCCGCTTGTCGGCAAGCCCGCCGCGACTCCCGTGTACACTTGAATCTCGTATCCGGTGTTCAGGCTGTTGGCATAGAAACCGACCGCGCCGAGTTCGCCGTTCGCCGCCGCCGTGAAGAGGTTCGCACCCCAGAACGTCGTGGTGCCGATGCCCAGGTTCGCCACCCATCCGAGAGGGTCGTATTCATGGATGCTGGAGAAGTCATCGGGCGTCTCCGCGCTGTGGAACGCGCACATCGGTTCATAACCCAGCCTCGCATCATGATACGAAACATGGAAGTATCCACCGCCCCCCCAGCTCTCGCCCCAACTGTTCTTCACGAGGTATGCGCCGTTTCCCGGAGGGACGGAGCTGAACTTGTTCCGGTCGAACTCGTCATCCCATCCCACGATCGCCACCGCGTGGTTCCCCGAGCGCGACCCGGAATACCGATAGGAGTTGAAGGTGGCATTCCAATAGGAATTGTGATGATAATAGCTGGCAAAGACCGCGCCATCATCCATGACGGCGCTCTTGATAAGGTCGTTTGCGGTGGGACCGGCCTTGCCCGGAATGATGCGCATCTGCCGGGCATGCCGCCAGGCCGGCAACCCTGCCGGACTGCCCGACGGATTCGGATAGGGATCATCGGCCTCGGCGACCGGACCGCGCCACCCCGCCAGATACGCCATGGACATGAAGAAATTGCCACCGGTCTGAAACGCCGCGTCGAAGCCATCCATGTTGACCAGGTGGTTTTCGGAAAAATCCCGTGCCTCGTCAGGCAGCAGGTGGGATTCCATCGAAGCGAAGGTGGCGAAGGCCCAGCACGTCCCGTAGGGCCCCTGGTTTCTCACCGGGGTGACCCTGCCGAGCGCCCGCAGGTCGCAGGCCGGAGCAAGCGCCAGCAGTGATCGCGGCTGAGGCGGAAATTCCTGGGCGCGCAAATGAGACAAATCCACCGGGGAGGGCAGAAGGCCGTAGTTCACCTCGCCGGATTCCACTTCCTTCAGGCCTGCCTGATGAAGCGCCACAAATTCCGGGTTGAGCGGAGCCACCTGCGGCTCCAGTCCCGGAAGCGCCTCACCGAGGAGCGACCACACCACCAACGCGGCGCACCGCCGCGCCACCGCCCCACCTGCTTTCCCGGCAACAAGCGCCATCAACCCGAGGGAGCCGGATCGGAAACCAAGCGCAGGCACGAATCGGGAACGTTTCATAAAGCCGCCTTTCTGTTGAAACCCGTCGCAGCTCCCGGCCTTGGGAACGATGAATCCCCAAGGGAACATCATCCCGGGGGCATGCGATGAATTCAATCTACCCTCGCTCCGATGTTTTGAAATGCGTGGTCACAGCAGTCTCCCGTAGGGATTCATGCGCAGGCCGCGGCGTGATTTCCACCTCAAGGAAAAGGCTGGAGCAGCCACCAGTGTCGCCTTGACCCGACGGCCCTCCCCCGGCGAGTCTCCCTCCGTGTTCACTCCGAATCCTGACCGTCCGTACTTCGAGGCTTGGCTGCGGCGGACCGGAAGGCAGTTCGCCATCAGCGGACGCCTCACCCAGACCGCCACGGTGCTCGCAGCCGAAAACGGCGGAACGGTGGACGAATGGAGGATGCGGCTGAAAACCGTGCTGGAGGGCCGGGAGATTCCGTCCCTGGATCTTCTCACCCGCATCGACGCGCTTTTGGCCGGACCGACCCGCGCCCGCGGTGACGACTCATCCCAGGGCTCGTTTTTTTAAAAAAGGAGAATTCGCCTGATATCCCATCCGGCCGTTTCAAAAATTGATATTTCCGGCATTGGACATGCTTTTTCTTGTATCATGGGCCGTTTGGAGACTATCAACACTCCACGTCCGCTCCGGGAGAGACATCCCCCCATCCGGAGACCGGTAACATGCACAGGCTTCGCTCCAAATCCGCCATCCACCGCTTCCGCATCGCCGCGGTCCTGTTGTGCGCCAAGTGCTTCCTGGCACCGGTGAGCGGCGGTCTGCTGATCTACTCGCTTATTCGGGGTGACCGCCAGCTCACCTTGATCGCCCTGGGAACCATGGCGTTCACGGTCCTGGTGGTTTTCCTCCAATGGTTGTCGGCCGCCCACACCCATTGTCCGTTGTGCATCGCCCCCGTTCTCGCCAGCCGGGGCTGTACGAAAAACAAACACGCCCGGAAATTCCTCGGCAGCCACCGGCTTCACGTCGCCCTGTCCATCCTGTTCATGAATTCCTTCCGCTGCCCGTATTGCTACGAGCCGACCGCGCTGGAGGTCCGGCGCAGGCAGGACGGCACCCCCTATTCGAGGAGTTGACAGGCGGGGCTGTTGCATCAAGCCTCCGCGCATGAATTTCATTCCGAAATCCCTGCGAGCCATCATCCCGCACGCGGCCGGGCTGGCACTTGCCCTCACTCCCATCGTCCGCGCCGAACCGACCATGCCACAGACTCCCGCAGATGTCCAAGCCCCTCCCGCCGACGCCTCCAAGACCGCGTCCGGCCTCGCCTCGAAGGTCCTTCAAGGCGGCAAGGGAGACCAAAAACCCGCCGCCACCGACACCGTGACGGTGCATTACTCCGGCTGGACCACCGATGGAAAACTCTTCGACAGCTCCGTGAAACGCGGACAACCCGCCAGTTTCCCCCTCAACCGCGTGATCAAGGGCTGGACCGAAGGACTCCAGCTCATGGTGGTCGGTGAAAAGCGCCGCTTCTGGATCCCCGCGGCCCTCGCCTACGGAGACAACCCCGGTGGCGGACGCCCGGGCGGCATGCTCGTCTTCGATGTCGAATTGCTCGAAATCGACAAATGATCCGCCTGCGGACCATCCTATCCGCCGGCCTGCCCGCCTGGCTGCTGGCGGGCTGCGCGGAACCGATGAAACCCGCCGCCCCCACGGCCAAGCCCGCGGCTCTGGAAAAGCCGCAGGCCACTTCCCCTCCCCGCCCGGCCGGGAAGGCTGAGATCAGCTCAATTTCATTGGAGGAGTTTTTTGTCCTCCAGCAGTCGGGCCGCGCCATGATCTTCGACGCCCGGCCCTCGTTCATCTACAAGCTCGGACACGTCCCGGGCGCGATCCTCCTGCCGAAAAGCCACTGCGACGAACTGCTCCGCTCACGCGAAGCGGAAATCCAGCGGACTCTCGCTGACGGCGGGGCCCTCGTCGTTTATTGCTCCGGGCCCAACTGCCCGGACGCCCGCGCGGTGGCGGAGCGCCTTTCCGCTTCCGGATACCCGGCCAAGGTGTTCCAAGGCGGCTGGGACGCCTGGAAAGACGCAGGCCTGGCCACCGAATGAATTCTCACCCACACCAACTCCAACTCATGCAATCGTTCCAAAACGTCACTGTCGATGCCAAGGCCAACGTCTATTTCGACGGCAAGGTCGTCTCCCACACCGTTCATTTCCCGGACGGCACGAAGAAAACCCTCGGCCTCATCTATCCCGGAAAATTCCACTTCGGCACCGCCGCGCCGGAGCGCATGGAAATCATCGCCGGCACCTGCGAGGTCCTGCTGGACGACGGCTCCGGGACTCTCTCCATCGAAGCGGGATCTTCCTTCGACGTGGCGGGCAACAGCGGCTTCACCATCACCGTGGAAGACTGCATCTGCGAATACATCTGCTCGTTCCTGCCTGCGTGATTTACCGATTCACCATGCCGCGGCCGCTCGTCGGCTGGATGCTCGCCACGGCCTTTCTCCCGTCTTGCGGAATCCGCCTGCCGGTGAAAAACACGCCGGCCGCACGCATGGAACGCGTGCCGACGGTGGCGGAAACGCGCCGCGCGACACCCCGGCGTGATCCCGACGTGCTCGTCTGGCTCATCGCGGACAAATACCACACCGGCATGGTGTTCCCCTATGACTGGCTGTTGGAGTCGGGCTTCGTGCCGCCCGCGGATTTCGGAAAGCCACGCCATGTCGCCATGAGCTGGGGCAACACCGACGCCTATTCCGAGAAAGGCATGGAAACGCCGCTGAAATGGTGCGAGGTGCTCTTCACGCCCACGCCGTCGGTGATGGAGCTCATCGCCGTGGATTGGAACGTGGCGGAGGTCCTGCCGCACCAGCGGATCTGGCGGAAATTGGTGCCGCGCGACCGCGGTCCGGCGCTCGCCGGCTACCTCAACCAGTGCTCGTCCACCGGCGCGGACGGCCGGCCGAAGGTCGTGCGCCCGGCCAGTTGGGGCCGAGGCGTGCAGCTTCAGGGGCGTTACCGCTATTTCATCCCGCGGGTCTGCAACGTATGGACAGTCCAGGCCATCGAGAGCCTGGGCGGCGACCTGAATCCATGGTTCGCACTCACCGCGGACGGACTGATCCGTCAGGCGGAAAAACCGCCGAACGATTTCGAACAGATCTGGCCCGGCGGCGGGAAGGAGAAGCGCGAAGCCTGGCCGCAAAATCCGCCCGCTCTTTGATCGGCCATGCGGCCATTGCGGACTGGACAGGCGGCGGGGCTCCTTTCACCGTCCCGCCATGGATTGCAACAACGTGTTTGCCCCGCGGGGCGGTAAGGCGGAAGTCGAGGAAGGACTGGATTTTTCCCCGAAATTCGACGCGGACGGCTTGATCCCGGCGCTGGCCATGGACGCCACCACCCGCGAGCCGCTGATGCTCGCCTATATGAACGCCGAGTCGCTGCGCCGCACCGTCGAGATCGGCGAGGCGGTTTACTGGTCCCGCTCGCGCAAGGAGTTCTGGCACAAAGGCGCCACCTCCGGCCACATCCAGCGGATCGTGGAAATCCGGACGGACTGCGATCAGGATGCGTTGATCCTCATGGTCGAGCAGATCGGAGCCGGAGCCTGCCACACCGGCCGCGGGTCCTGTTTCTACCGCAAGGTCGTGCCCGCTGAAACCGGCGGCTCCGCCAAACTGGAATGGATCGGCCCCGGAAAGTCGTTCGATCCTGCGGAAGTTTACGGCAAGCCGTGACCTCCGAAGAACCCCGTATGCCGGCCGCTTCACTAGCGGAATCCCTGCATCGCGCGCCGGTTGCGGATCAGACCTCCGCCAGAACGGTTTCAAGACTGCCTCGTCAACGGGTCAACGGCATGGATGCCGATCTGGTGGCGTTCGCAAAGCGCCGCGACGGCGGACTTTTCCAGCAGCAGGGTCCTGCCCGCCTCGATGGCGATGGCCGAGACGCCCGCAGCAGCACAGGTCTCGATCGTCCGCGGCCCGATGACCGGGACGTCGAAACGGAAATCCTGGTTCGGCTTGGAAACCTTCACGAGCAGCACGTCCTTGCCGCGCCCGAGCTCGCCGCCGCGCCGAATGCAGTGGTTGGTGCCCTCGAAGGCCTCCACCGCGAGCACCGTGCCGTGGCGCACCACCACGCTCTGGCCGATGTCCATGGCGCTGGTTTGTTTGGCGATGCGGAAGCCGAACTCCACGTCGGCGAGCTGGCGCTTCCTCAGGACCGGTCCGCAAACGTGCCCCGGACCGGGCAGGTGGTCCTCCAGAAAGGTGGTGGCCGGCAGCACGGTGATGCCGTCCTTCGCCAGCTCGTCGGCGATCGCGCCGAAAAGCGTCTCGGCATTCCGTTCCCGAAGCCGCGCCAGGATCATCAGCGCGCGCAGGTCGGGCCGCAGGTCGAACAGGTTCTTCGGGGCGATCTGCCCCATCATCACCGCCTCGGTCACGCCCTCGCGTTTGAAAAACCTCAGCACCTTGCCGAGCTGGGCCACTCGGAACCACTCGATGGCGTCCACCTGGTCCGCCAGTTCGGGCTTGGTCTCGCCCTGGAACGCGGCCACCGACAATTTCACGCCGGGTGACATGCGCCGGGCCGCGGCGACGAAGGTTTCCGGATACACTCCGCTGCCTGCGATGATTCCAATGTTGCGGGGATGAGCCATGCCGTTTGTTTCAGGAAGAAGCCGGCCGCTCCGCGGAAACATGAAAGTAGCGGCTGTGGGACTCGAACCCACACTCGTTGGAACTCGATTTTGAGTCGAGCGCGTCTACCAATTCCGCCAAGCCGCCTTGGTGCGCCGGAATCTGCCGCGCCGCGCCACCGAGGGCAAGAGGATTTCTACGCCCGGCCGGGAGTCCGGGGAACCTTCGCCTCAGCGACGCTCCGTCCATGCCGCGGTGCCATAGCGCGCCCGCACTTTTTCCAAGATGACAGGCTCCGGAATGTGGAAATCGCCGATCTCCCAAACTTCGGCCAACGCTCCCGCAAGCCGCTCGGCGCGCAGCCCGGAGATTTTCTCATCACAACCCGCCGCCACCGACCCCTGGTGCAGCAGCCCGCGCACCGTCCTGCGCTGGCCCGCCCCCGCGAGCTTGCGTCCGCGGCCGTCGACGAGGTCGTGGCTCACCGGATTTTCGAAACAAACCCCCGCGCCGGTCTCATCCGCGCCGTCGCTCAAACGAGCGCCGATTCCCTCACCCCGCAGAGCCTCCGCAAGCGCCGCGTGGATCACCCGGTAGCTCTCCGCACCGCGCAAAGCCGCCAGCGTCTCACCCGCCGGAACCACCAGGGTGTAGGTCCAGTCCGCCCGATGGTCCACCGTCCCTCCTCCCGTCCAGCGTCTCACCCATTCCACCCCACGGAACGCCGCCCGCGCCTCCTCCAACTTGCCGAAATACCCCACGCTTCCCCATGTTCCCGCCCAACCATACACCCGTAATACCGGTCTATCAGCCGTTTCCAGCAGCCACTCGTCCACCGCCATCGCCTCGGGGCCGGGGCGCTTCACGGCATCGATCCACAATAGCAGGCGGCGGGTCATCACGGCTCGATCGCGCACGACGCACGGGAGGAAAAACGCGCCCGCCCTGCAAGCGAAGATTGGAGCGCTCCGGGAGAATTCCATTGCCTCGTTCTCCGGATCCGCTTGTTTGTGATGCCGGATTCACGAATCCGCATTCCGCCTCCAACACAACCTCCCTTTTGTCCGCATGGTCACGCCCACCCCGTCCACAGGCCCATCCGGCACGCCTCCGGAAAAGCCCCGCATCCCATCCCGCCGGTCCCCGTGGCGGAGGGAATGGCCGTTGCTGCTCGCATCCGCAACCCTCGCCCTCACCTGGCTCGGCAAGCCCGCGATGGTTTCCCTGGTCACGCATCCCGCGGGATTGATCGGCTTGATGGCCGCCATCTGCGCGGTGCTGCTCGTCACCTCGATGTCCATCGTCCGCCATGCCGACGTGGTCGCCCACCGCCTCGGAGAGCCGCTGGGCACTCTGCTCCTCACACTGGCGGTCACCGGACTGGAGGTGGCGATGGTCGGGCTGGTGATGTCCACCGGCGAGGAGAAACCCACGCTCGCCCGGGACACGATGCTCGCGGTGGTGATGCTCGTTATCAACGGTTTCATGGGGCTCGCCCTGCTGCTCGGCGGCCTGCGCTACCGCGAGCAACCGTTCAACCTCCAAAGCTCTCACTCGTTTCTCGTCATGATCATCCCGCTCACCGTACTGGGATTGATCCTGCCGAACTTTACCCGCGCCACCGCAGGCCCGACGCTCTCCACCTTCCAGATGATCTTCGTCTCCATCGTCTCGGTGGTGATCTACGGCGTGTTCCTCGTCGTCCAGAACCGCCTGCACCGCGAGTTCTTCATGATGCCGGATGGGGACGCCGGAGATGCCGGGCAACACGAGGATCCGCCCACCACGACACGGTTCCACGCGTGGATGCTGGCGGCCTACGGGCTTCCGCTCGTGATGCTGGCCAAGCAAATGTCGCTCCCGCTCGATGCCATGGTGGGCAGGCTCGGCGCGCCCGCCGCGCTCGGTGGTTTCCTGATGGCCCTGTTGGTGCTCACTCCCGAGTCGGTCTCCGCAATCCGAGCGGCGCTTGGCAACCGCATGCAGCGCTCGGTCAACATCCTGCTGGGATCGGTGCTCGCATCGATCGGCCTGACCATTCCTCTCGTGATCTGCATCTCGCTCGTCACCGGACGGACACTGGTGCTCGGCATCGATCCGGTGGACACCGTGATGCTCGTGCTCACCCTGGTGACCTCGATCGTCACCTTTTCCCAACCACGGACAAACCTACTGCTGGGATGCGTGCATCTGCTGCTGTTCATGGCTTATCTCATGCTCATGTTCGAGCGATGACCCGGCACCCAATGGATTCCCGCGCCAAGAGCCTCCTCCATCTGGCCGCCACCGCCCTGAAGTGCGCGGGGCTCTGGCTGGCGGCCGCCGTCGGTTTCATTTGCAAAGCGCTGCTCGCCGGCTGGTGCGCGCTGGCGCTGCATTTTTCCAATCTCCCGTGGCCGTGGGTGCGCACGCTGCTGGCGCTGGTTTTCCTCGTCTTCGCGGTCCGCACTCTGTGGCTCCGCCCCGGACGCAGAGGGCTGCTGTGGTTCGGCACCGGCTGCGGCGTCGTCTTCTGCTGGTGGAGCTTCATCCAACCATCCCACGAGCGTCCGTGGAAACCGGACGTCGCCGTGATGCCCCGGGCCGTGATCGAAGGCGACCGTCTCCGGATCACCGGCTTCCGCAATTTCCGCTACCGCGGCGCAGAGGACTTCGAGCCCATCCGCGAAGAACGGGTTTACGACCTCTCCAAACTGAGCCATGTGGATTTCTTCATCTCCTATTGGAAACCCGGCCCTGTCGGCCACACCTTCGTCAGCTTCGATTTCGAAGACGCCGAACCGCTCTGCATCTCCATCGAGGTCCGGCCGGAGATTGGCGAGGGATTCGCCCCGGTGGGTTCCCTCTTCAAACAATTCGAGCTCATCTACGTGGCCGGCAGCGAGCGGGACATCGTCGGGCTCCGCACGAATCACCGGCGGGAGGAGGTCTATCTCTACCGGACCCGCACCTCGCCCCAAAACGCACGCCGCCTGCTCGACCACTACCTGGAGCGGATGAACCATCTCGCGGACCACCCCGAGTTCTACCACCTGCTCAGCAACAGTTGCACCATCAACACCGTGCGCCACGCCTGGGCTTCCGCCGGCCTCGAACGCCGCTACGACATCCGCTATCTCCTCAACGGCCTGATCGACCAGGTTCTCTACAGCGAGGGCTTGGTGGACGCTTCCCTGCCCTTCGCCGAGTTGCGAAGCCGCTCGCGCATCAACGAGGAAGCCGCGGCGGCTGGCGAACGAGGCGACTTCCCCCGCATGATCCGCGAGGGCCTGCCGACAATCCCGCGCTGAAATTTTCCGGATTCCGCCGCCCGCACAATCGCCCCTTGACCCCGGCCCCATGGCCCTCTACCTAGGCCGCCGCATGGGATTTGACACACTTGGGCTCTCCGCAGCCGTTCTGGAAGCCATCGGGGAATCGGGCTACACCAACCCGACTCCGATTCAGGCGCAGGCCATTCCGATCATCCTGGAGGGCAGGGACGTCATCGGGGCATCCCAGACCGGCACGGGCAAGACCGCCGCGTTCGCCCTGCCCACGCTCTCGAAAATCACGAAGATGGGCAAACCCCAGATCCTCGTGCTGGAACCCACCCGCGAACTCGCCCATCAGGTCGCCGAACAATTCGAAAAATACGGCAAGCACACCGGCATGAAGGTCGCCCTGCTCTACGGCGGAGTCGGCCTCGGCACCCAATCCGAGCAACTCCAGGCCGGCGCGGACATCGTCGTCGCCACCCCCGGCCGCCTTGTGGACCACTTCTACCGCACCACCATGCGCTTCGGCGAGGTGAAGGTGCTCATCCTCGACGAGGTGGACCGCATGCTCGACATGGGCTTCCTCCCCCAGGTCCGGAAAATCGTCAACCTCTGCCCATGGGAAGGACGCCAGACGCTGTTCTTCTCGGCCACCATGCCGCCCGCCATCCAGACCTTCGCCCAATGGTGCCTCACCGATCCCGCCAGCATCGAGATCGCCCGCACCTCCATCCCCACCACCGTCACCCACGCCTTCTATCCGGTGGCCATGGACCAGCGCGACGACCTCCTCCTCGAACTCCTCAAACAGACCGACTACCACTCGGTCATGATCTTCACCCGCACCCGCAAGGAGGCGGACCAGCTCACCTCCCTCATCAAGTCCACCGGCCAGCAGAAGGTGGCTGCCATGCACTCGGACATCAACCAGGTGGACCGCATGAAGGCCCTCGCCGGATTCAAGGCGGGCGATTATGAAATCCTCGTCGCCACCGACGTCGCCGCCCGCGGCATCGACATCTCCGGCGTCTCCCACGTCATCAACTACCGCGTCCCGGAAAACGCCGAGGACTACGTGCACCGCATCGGCCGCACCGGCCGCGCCGAGGCCGAGGGCGACGCCTTCACCATCCTCACCGCCGACGAGCTCGACTTCGCGAAGTCCGTGGAAATTTTCATCGATCAGAAAATCCCGCGCCGCAAGCTCGAGGACTTCGACTACATCTACACCGCCTTGCTCGACGACTCTCCGGGCAAGCCGGTCCGCAAGAAGAAGACCGGCGGCAAAAAGCGGCGTTGACCCGAGTGCGGCGGCGGTCTGTGACCGTCGTGGGTTGGATTCCGCGATGATCTCACCTGATGGATTGCCATGCGAGTCCTAGCCATCGATCCCGCGGTGAGAAACACCGGCTACGCCGTGCTGGAGGGGGATCCGCGCAAGCCTGCCGTCCTCGCCTTCGACGTGATCTCCATTCCGAAAAGCATCCCGCAATCCGCGGCGCTCTCCGCGATCCGCACGCATCTGGTGAACGTCATCACCAAGTTCCAGCCGGATGAAGTCGCCGTCGAGGGCATCATCTACGTCCAGTCCCACCAAACCGCCATCTCCATGGGAGCCGCCCGCGCCGCGGCACTCATCGCCGCCGCCGATCACGGACTGAAGGTTTACGAATACTCGCCCAAGAAGGTGAAAATGGCGGTCGTCGGCAAAGGCACCGCGGACAAATCCCAGGTCGCCTTCATGGTGCGCGCCCTGTTGGGACTCGCCGAGACGCCGCCTCCCGATGCCGCGGACGCCCTCGCCATCGGCATGGCCCACCTCCAGGCGTCCGATCCACTCAAGGCAAAACTGCTCGACCGCCGCCTCGTCTGACAGCGCCGGCGCTTTCCAACCGCCAAGCCCAGCTTGATCCCGATCCACCATCTCCCCGCTCCCATCTCCTACGAGGCCGGCCTCCGGCTGCAGGATGAAATCGTGGCTGGCATCCTCGCGGGCCACACCCCGGACACCATCCTTCTGCTGGAGCACGAGCCCGTTTACACCATCGGCCGCCTTCGCGACCAATCCTCCCTGCGCGGCGCGGCTTCACTCCCCCACCCCGTGTTCGAGACCAACCGCGGCGGCCAGGCGACCTATCACGGCCCCGGCCAGCTCGTCGGCTATCCGCTACTCGACCTCACCCCGCGGGGCAAGGACCTGCACGCCCACCTCCGTACGCTTGAGGAAGCCCTCATCCGCACCTGCTCCGCGTTCGGGGTGCCGGCCGCCCGCCGCGAGGGACTCACCGGCGTCTGGGTGGAGAACCGAAAGCTCGCCTCCATCGGCGTGGGCGTCAGGAAATGGGTCAGCATGCACGGCTTCGCCATCAACATCACCAAGCGCAGCCTGCCGCCGTTTCTCGCCATCACCCCCTGCGGACTCGATGGCGTGTCCATGACCTCTCTGGAATCCGAGGCCGGACGCCCCATCACCATCGAGGAAGCTGCCCACGCCGTGGAGCGGGAACTGCGCGCGCTCTTCGGGTGAAGCACGGCGCATGCAGCGTGAAATTGCCACCCAACCGCTCTTCCCGAGCGACGGCGTGACATGACATCAATGCAAATGGATTTCGAAGCGCTCGGTGACGGCTTTGGCGTCGGGAGCGGTTTTGATCACGAGGATGATCGGCACGTGGGCACCGGCGGGAAGCGGCTTGTCGGCGATCAGCAAGTTGGCATCGGCGTCCTCGCCCTTGGCGAAGGCGAGCTTGGTGGGAGCGGAACGTTCGCCGGCGATGCCGGAAATGCTTTGTCCGCCGAGCGCAACGGCCTTGTTCTCCTTGTCGAGGAAGATGACACGGGCCTTGCGTTCCTTGTCCACGGTGACCTCGATGGAGAAGCCCGCCTTGGATTGGATGACGTGGCCGCCGTTCGGGCCTTTGCTGACGCTCTCCTCGTGCTCGTGCCCGGCGTGCTTTTCATGATCATGCTCCTCGGCTGCAACGGCCAGCGGACTGGCGAACAGGGCGAGCAGGACGGTGGTGGTCAGTTTCAGTTTGGTTTTCATGGTTGGTGGTTTGGTGGGAGCTATGTCTGATCCGTCCGATCGAACTGATTAGACGGATCTTTGGTCAGTGCGTGGCCGGTGCATTCAGCACCAGCGCCTTGGCAGCGGCCTTTTTCCCGAACATTCGGAACACGGCGGGTCTGACGGCGAAGTCGAGCAAGGTCGAACTGACCAAGCCGCCGACGATGCAGATGGCGACGGGGCTGAGGATTTCCTTGCCGGGTTCGCCCATGGCGATGACGAAGGGAATCAGCGCGATGCCGGCCGAGAGTGCGGTCATGGTGACGGGCACGAAGCGTTCGAGCGTGCCGCGCTCGATCATGGCGTAGGTGAAACCCTCGCCCTCGTGTTTCATCAGATGGAGGTAGTGGGAGATCATCATGATGCCGTTGCGCGCGGCGACGCCCCCGACGGCGATGAAGCCGACCAAGGTGGCGATGCTGATGTTGCCGACCAGCCACCAGGTGAGGGCGAGGCTGCCGATCATCGCGAGCGGCAGGCTGAGCAGCACCTGGAAGGCGAGGTTCAGGCTGCGGAAGTAGGACCAGAGCAGCAGCACGATGACCACCAGGATGCCCGCGAACAGGATGGCGATGCGTCTGGCGGCGGCCTGCTCGGCGCGGAAGTCTCCTTCGTAGCTGATGAAATAACCTTCCGGCAGCGTCACGCTGGTGCGGACTTTTTCCTCTAGCAGTTTCACCAGGGCACCGGCATCGCGTTCGCTGGGTTTGATGGACACCACGTAGCGCCGCTGGGTGTTTTCCCGATAGACCGCACTTGGGCCGGCAGCCTCGCGCACGTCGGCGACGAGCTTGAGCGGGATGTGATCGCCTGTGATCGTGTGAATCGGCAGGTTGCGGATGGTTTCGGCATCACCGCGCCAGTTTTCCGGCAGGCGGATGGCGAGATCGATGACGCGTTGGTTTTCCCGGAGCTGGGCGACGACGGAGCCGCCTAACAATGTGGAGAGTTCCGAGTTCAGCTCGCCGGGGGAGACGCCGTGAGCGAGGGCGCGCTCGCGATCGAGTTCGATGCGGAGCTGGGGAATCTGCGCCTGCATGTCGAGCTTGGCGTCTTCGAGACCGGGGATGGATTTGGAGAGCTTCTGCACCTGCTCGCCGAGGTGGGTGATGGTGGCGAGGTCAGGGCCGAAGATTTTCACCGCCACCGGCGAGGTCACGCCGCTGAGCAGGTGGCTGATGCGGTGGGACAGCGGGCCGGCAACGATGCTAAAGGTGCCGGGGACAGTTTTGATGCGATCACGAATGTCGTCCAGTACGACTTTGAGCGGACGGCCCTTGCCGTCCTTTTTGAAATCGATGTCGAACTCGACGTTGTTCATCGGGACGACGTGGTCGCTGCGTTCCGCGCGGCCGATGCGGCGGCCGATGTGGAGGACTTCCGGCACCAGGCGGATCTGGGTTTCGACCGCTTGGGCGATGGTTTCCATTTCCGTGAGCGAGGTTCCCGGAGCGGCCCCAGTGGTGACGATGGCGGTTTCCTCGTGGAAGGCGGGCAGGAAATCGCGGCTCATCCGCGGGTAGAGAATGCAGGCCAGCGCGAGCAGCATGGACACTGCGGCGATGACGATGAAGGGTTGGCGCAGGCTGAGTTTGAGGATGGTATTTTTGAGGAGGTGTTTGAGGAAAAGAACGAGGCGGGTGTCGGTGTGGAGAACAGGGACAGGTTGTCCCTGCGAAGGACTGGGACTGGTAGTCCCAGCCACGGGGAGAAGGAACGAGCAGAGGACCGGGATGGTGGTCAGGGAGACCACGAAGGACGCGATCATGCTGAGGATGGTGGCGATGGCGATGGGGGCGAAAAGTTTGCCCTCCACGCCGGAAAGACCGAGCAGCGGGATGAACACCAGCACGATGAGGATGGTGGCGTAAAAGATCGAGTTCCGCACCTCGCCGGATGCGAGGGTGATGAGTTCGAGCTTCGGCAGCGGCTCCTTGAGCCGGGCGTTTTCCTTTAGTCGGCGGAAGACGTTTTCCACATCGACGATGGCATCATCGACGACCATGCCGATGGCCACGGCGAGGCCGCCGAGCGTCATGCTGTTCACGCTGAGGCCGAACCATTTGAACGTGAGCAGCGTGACCGCGAAGCTGAGCGGCATCGCCATCAGCGTGATGAAGCTGCTGCGGAAACTCATGAGAAAGAGCAGCAGCACCAAGGTGACCATGACCGCGCCTTCGATAATGGCTTTCTTGAGGTTGCCAATGGCGCTGTCGATGAAGTCGCGCTGGCGGAACAGCACCGTGGCTTCCACGCCTGCGGGCAAGGTGGGCTTGAGTCCGGCGATGGCGGCCTCGATTTGTTCCGTGAGGGCGATGGTGTCGAAACCGGGCGCCTTGATCACGCTCATGATCACGCCGGGGCCGCCACTGACGGCGGCGTCACCGCGTTTCGGTTCGGTGCCCCAGGCGACGGTGGCGACATCCGAGATGGCGACGGGCCGACCGTTGGACATCTTGATGATGGAGCGCGAGAGATCTTCGAGTTCCACGGTCATGGCGAGGTTGCGGACCATGATTTCCTGCGGGCCGCTGTCGATGAAGCCACCGGTGGTGCTGGCGGCGGCATTGCGGGCGGCAAGTTCGAGTTCCTCGATGGTGACGCCGTTGGCTTGCATGCGCCACGGGTCTGGCTGGATCTGCGCCTGCTTTACGCCGCCGCCCATGTTGAGGACTTCGGCGACGCCGGGGATGGCCTGGAGGCGCATGCGGATCGTCCAGTCGGCGATGGTGCGCAGGTCCAGCGGCGCGGTCTTGCCATCGGCGCTTTTCACGCCGACAAGCAGGATCTCGCCCATCAGGGAGGTAACGGGCGTGAGGTACGGCTGGGTGTCCTCGGGCAGTTGTTCGCGGACGCCTTGGAGCCGTTCCTGGACGAATTGTCGGGCCTTGTAGATGTCCGTGCCCCACTCGAACTCGGCGAAGACGAGCGAGAGCGCGATGTCCGAGGTGGAGCGCATGCGGGTGAGTCCCGCGACGCCCATCATCGAGTTTTCGATCGGCTGGGTGACGAGGGTTTCGACTTCCTCCGGCGAGAGGCCGGGCGCTTCGGTTAGAATCGTGACGGTTGGCTTGGTGAGGTCGGGGAGGACTTCGACGGGCAGTTCGCTGCCGGTCTTGAATCCCATCGCCAGGATCAACAGCGAGAGACAGAGGATGATCGCGCGGTTGCGCAGCGACCAGCGGATGAGTGCGTTGAGCATGGGTCAGGAGAGTTCGGTGGTTTCGTCAGCGGGTCCGCGGCGGCGCAGCGAAATGACGACCAACAGCAGGGCGAGAATCCCGGTGGCGGCCATGAAGAAGATCTCACGCATGCCGGGGCCGTGGGCGGCGTGATCGTGGTCGTCACCCTCGGCGGCGGTTTTCTGGTCCTTCGACTTTTCCGAGCCGTCCTCGTTGTGATCGTGGCCGTGGACCGCATCCATGGCTTCCTTGAGCGACGGGCCGCCGCCGCTGCCCGCGAAGCCGAGCGAGTAGGAGCCGCGGGTCACCACCTCGTCGCCGGGAAACAGGCCTTCGAGGATTTCGACGCGTTCGTTGCTGGAAATCCCGGTTTGCACGCTCACCCGGTCAAAGGCATTCGGGATGGTCATGTGTTTCACGTAGACATGGCGGTTTGAGGGGCCGCCCTGGATCGCTTCCCGGGGGACGCTGAGGACACCGTCGCGCTTTTCCATGGTGATGGAGCACTCGGCGTTCATGCCGGGGCGGAGCTGGTTGTCGGGGTTTTCGATGGTGAAGATGACGCCGGCGGTATTGAGATCCGCGCCCTCGTTTTTTTCGGAACGGGTGGAGGTATCCTGACCCAGCGCACAAGCGGGATCGGGGCAAGGACAGGCGGCGAACTTCAGCAAGGTCGCGGTGTATTGCTTGTCCGGACGGATCGGAAAATGAACCTTGGCCTGGGTGCCTTGTTGGATTTTCCCGGCGGTGGCCTGGGGCAGCGTGGCGATCAGATAGATCGTTTTCAGGTCGGCGAATTCCGCGAGGCTGTCGGTGGGTTCGACCGGTGCGCCGAGCCGAGTGTTGACGGAGATGACCGTGCCGGCCGCGGGGGCGGTGAGCCAGACGCTTGGCGGCGGGTCGCCGGGCTGGCGACTCTCCAGCAGAACAAGCTTGTCGCCCTTGTTGACGAAGGTGCCGATGGTGAGTCTGGTTTCGATGACGCGTCCCGAGATGCGGCTGCTGAGAACCGAACGGTTTTC
>Ga0114938_1000519_pt1 | contig 28489 bp, 23 predicted proteins | sample AshMeaBigSpring_FD_88675 | JGI IMG/M metagenome (GOLD analysis project Ga0114938, IMG submission 88675) | Groundwater microbial communities from Big Spring, Nevada to study Microbial Dark Matter (Phase II) - Ash Meadows Big Spring | ecosystem: Environmental > Aquatic > Deep subsurface >... | reverse complement strand
TTCAGACAGCCCTCAGAGAATGGGCCTACGCGCGTGCATACCAGAGCTCAGATCAACGAAAACAGCACCTGCCAGACTGGACCCATATGTACAATTCGCATCGGCCGCACGGCAGCTTAAACTCAAAGCCACCAATCAGCCGCCTCAATCTAAAAGAGGACAACCTGTTGAGGCTCCACATCTAGAGCATGTTGCGCAAAAGCATGCCCCTGCGAAGGCGGGGGTGGACACCGGTTTTGCGTAACAACATGCGATAAAACAAGAAGATAGAGCGTTTCATCTGACTCAATCTTCGCTGGAAACGCTCTAGCCGAAGCCTCGTTCCTGAAACACGCCCCGGCATGTCCGGGCTTTATAAAGCGCGCGCTGCGGCCAGAACCTCCTCGGCATGGCCGGGCACCTTCACCTTGGCCCAGACGCGGGCGATATTTCCCGCCTTGTCGATGAGAACCGTGGTGCGCTCGATTCCCATGTATTTTTTGCCATACATGCTTTTTTCCACCCAGACGCCATAAGCGGTCAGCATGGCCCTGGTTTCATCCGAGGCGAGGGCGAAGCCGAGATCGTATTTTTTACGAAACTTGTCATGGCTCGCGACGCTGTCGGCTGAAACGCCGATGATCTCCGCGCCGGCCTTGGCAAAATCTGCCCTCAGCGCGTTGAACTCCATCGCTTCCCTGGTGCAGCCGGAGGTGTCATCCTTCGGATAGAAATACAGCACAACCGCCTTTCCCGCATAATCCGCGAGCGAGAGCATGGCCCCGCCATCACGCGGGAGCGAAAAGGCCGGGGCAGGTTTGCCGGGAACGAGGGTTTCAGACATGAGGCCTCCTTTTCGGGGGTGATGTGGTTTCGCGGGTGATGCAGCTTTGCGCCATGAGCGTGACCATGCGCTGATATGCACCATGATTTCAAGATGGTGCGCAGCTTGTGTTTGACCAGAGGCGGGATGCCTGCTGACGTCTTCCGGACAGGCCTTGATTCGGGCGTCTTTTACGGGAAACCTCCTTTCAGTTTCAACCTCGCCATCCGGTCTGGCTGTTCCGCTTTGAAAGGTCACGCGCCTTTGCCGCCATCTGCTCCACCTTGCCTTGCTCCGCTTGCCGGAAGGCCGCGTCGTCGGTTCTGGCGCTGGGCATCGGGCCTTCTGGGCAGCGGCGCATTGCTGCTCTTCATGCTGGGCGCTTTTGTCTTTACGGTTCAGCGCGACGAGAATGCGGCGTTTCTGCGCGGGCAGTTTCTGGAAGCGCTTGGCGGGGCGCTCGGGCCGCAGGCGAAGCTGGTGCTCGAACGGGCGGTTCTGAGCCTTGACGGGTTCCATCCCCGCTTTGCGATTGACGGGCTTTCCATCGCGCATGATGACAGCGGCGGCAAGATCACGCTGGAGCGGGCGGAGCTTGCCTTGCGCCGTTCCGGCTTCTGGCGGCTCTCCCCCGAACCGACACGGGTTTCGTTTGAAGGTTTGCGCATTGTGCTCCCGCAGGGCGGGGCCGCGCTGTTCGGCATCGCGGATGCCGGTTTTGCGCTCAAGGGCCTTCTGGCCGGGCTGTCCTCCCTCGCGGGCGGGGGAAACCTTGCAGCGCTTCGCGCGGTGGATGGCCATGCCATTACCGTTTTGCGGGCAGAGGCCGGGGGCGGCACGCGGCTTCTGCGCGAGGGTTTGGCGCTCACGGCGCGGCGTGAGGGCGATGACATCACGCTCATGCTGTTTCCGGGGGAAAAAGGAGCGCCAGCATCCGCTTTGAGCCTGCGCGCCAGCATCCTGCCGGGCCCGGATGGGAGCGAAAGGCTGGTTCTCGCCTTGCCGAGGGCGAAGGCGGGCGCGCTTGCGGCGTTATTCGGCTTGCCCTTGGGCAGCCTTGACCCGGAGCTTGCGCTTGAGGCGCGGCTTGAGAGTAGCGGCGTGGCGGGCAGCGAGAGCCTTCTCTTCGATATCACGCTTGGCGGCGGGCGCATCACGCCTGATGACCCCGATTGGCCGCCATTCCGGCTCGACAGGCTGCATCTTGCCGCCGCGTGGCGGATGGGCGCGCCGGAGGTTGCGATCAAGGCGCTTGATCTTGCCATTGGCGAGGCGCGCATGATGGCATCCGGGCAGGTGATCCTCCAGCCGTCCGGGGCTTTGCGTGTGAGCCTTGCAGCGGAAAAGCCCAGCCTTGACCGGCTCGTCGCGGGTGAGGCCGTCGTCACGCTCGATCAGGTGGTATTCGAGGGCGAGATCGCGCCGGATCTGCAAAGCCTCAGGGTTGACCGGCTCGCCGCGCAGGATGGTGCGGGCAAGGCCATGCTTTCGGGCGCGGTTTCGGCGGCGGAGGGCGGCGCGCTCGCCTATGAGATCACCGCGGAGGCCTTTGATGCGCGCCGCGCCTTGCGCGTCTGGCCGGTTTTCGTCGCGCCGCAGGTGCGGGCCTGGGCCGTTCAGCATCTTGAGGCCGGAATTTTACGCAAACTCACATTGCGATCCTCGCTCGCCGGGCAGGTTCTGGCCGATGCCTTCAACAAAAAACCCCTGCCGGATGAGAGCCTCAAGGCGGATTACCGCATCGAGGGTTTGAGATTGCGGCCCTTGCCCAACGCGCCTGCCATCGAGAACGGGGTTGTCGAGGCGGAGCTGACGGGGCGGCGCTCCACCATGATGCTGGAAAGCGCCGTGGTTCAGCCCATCACCGGCAAAACCCTTATGCTCAAGGGAGCGAGCTTCACCGTGCCCGATACCGGCGCGCAACCCGCGACGCTTGAGATGAAACTCCCGTTCAATGGCGCGATCGAGGCGATGATCGCGGTGTTCGGCAGCCCCTCCTTGCGGCCGTTTTCCGGCCTGCCGCAAGAGGCGCGGGCAACGGAGGGGGTGATGGATGGCCTCATTCAGGCCTCCCTGCGCATGGTGCCCAAACCCGCCCCTGCCGATGTCAGGGTTGAAATTCGCGGTGATCTCAAGGGGGTGGTGATCGATAACATCATCAAGGGGGAGAAGCTCGAAGCAGGTATCTTCAAGCTCACCGGGCGCAATGGCAGCAGCCTTCTCAAGGGGGAGGCCAGGGTTTCCGGCCTGCCGGTTGAGGTGGAACTCAAGGCCGAACCTGGCCAGCCCCCGCTTGCCAGCCTCAAAGCCACGCTCGATGACGCCGCCCGCACGAGGCGCGGGGTTGACCTGCGCCCCATCCTCACCGGCCCGGTGGGGGTGAGCGCCAATATCGGGTTTCTGCCCAATGGCGAGCAGGATATTGATGTCGAACTTGACCTGACGAAAGCAAAAATCGAAGGGCTTGTGCCGGGCCTTATCAAGAAACCCGGTCAGGCCGCGAATGCGAGCTTTGATTACAGCCTCAAACCCGACCGAACCGTGCTCGATGATATGGTGCTCGATCTTGGGGGTATTCAGGCCAGGGGGCGGGTCGATCTTTTAAAAGACGGGCAGGTGAGGGCGGATCTTGCCAGCCTCAAGCTTTCACCGGGGGATAATGCGCGCGCGCTGATCGAGCGCAGCAAAACCGGCCTCAAGGTGACCTTGCGCGGCAATGCATTTGATATCCGCCCGTTCCTGCGCGGGTTGCAAACCGGGCGGATCGAGGATGGCAAGGCGGGTGACCTGGAGCTTGACCTGCAAACCACGGTGCTGATCGGCTTTGGCAGCGAGATTCTCAGTGCAGCCGAGGTGCAGGTGCTGCGAAAGGCAGGCATGCTGCAACGCCTTGGCGTCAAAGGCCGTTTCGGCGCAGCAGCGCTTCTCGTCACCACGAATGAGCAGAAGGCGGATCACATCAGCCTTGGCATCGAGAGCGCGGATGCGGGGGCGCTGGCGCGGTTTCTTGACCTTTACCCCCGCGCTTATGGCGGGCGGTTATCCTCCGAGATTCTCGTGGGGAATGCAGGCCAGCGCGGCGTGGTGCAGGCGCGGGATTTTGTCATTCGCGGCGAGCCGACCTTGCGGCAATATCTTGCCGGGGCGGTGCAGAACAGCCCTTCCGGCCCTGCCGCCACGGCCCCGGCTCGGGGCAGCGACGAAGTGGCCTTCACAAGGCTCAAGGCCGATTTCCTGCGTGTTCCGGGTCGGTTCGAGCTTAATGAAGCGGTGATGTGGGGGCCGCAGATCGGCGGGAGCCTGGAAGGTGCGATTGATTATGCCGGTGACAGGGTGGATATGAAAGGCGCTTTCGTGCCCGCCTATGCCTTGAATAATTTTTTCGCGCAGGTGCCGCTTTTCGGCCCGCTTCTGGGCGGTTCGCGATATGAGGGATTGTTCGTGCTGCCCTTCGTGATTTCCGGCAAGGCGAGCGCACCGGTTCTGCGCACCAACCCGATCAGCGCGATCGCGCCGGGGTTTTTACGCAAGTTTTTCGAGATACAGCGCGAGAAGTAGATGTCCCGCCTTGGAGCGTTTCCGGCGAAGATCGAGTCACCTGAAACGCTCTATCTTTTTGTTTTTACGCAATTCCGGACGCGAAACCGGTTCCCACCCCCGCCTTCGCGGGGGCATGCTTTCGCTGGAATTGCTCTAGTTACTCATGGTGTCAATATTATTAACGTGGTCTCTTGAGAGAATCGCCTGCAAAAACCGCCCGGTATGGCTGCCTTGCGTTTTGGCGATCATCTCCGGCGTGCCTTCAGCCACAACCCTGCCGCCGCCATCACCGCCCTCCGGCCCCATATCAATCACGTGGTCGGCGGTTTTGATCACCTCAAGATTATGCTCGATGACGATCACGGTATTGCCCTGATCCACCAACTCGTGCAGCACCTCCATGAGCTTGGCGACATCATGGAAGTGCAGGCCCGTGGTCGGCTCATCGAGAATATAAAGCGTGCGGCCGGTGGCGCGACGGGAAAGCTCCTTGGAAAGCTTGACGCGCTGCGCTTCCCCGCCCGAAAGCGTCGTTGCCTGCTGGCCCACCTTGACATAGCCGAGGCCGACGCGCGCCAAAGTCTCCATCTTGTCACGGATGGAGGGCACGGCCTTGAAGAGGCTCGCCGCCTCTTCCACCGTCATATCGAGAACATCGGCGATGGAATGGTTGCGGAATTTCACTTCCAGCGTTTCACGGTCATAGCGCCGCCCCTTGCAGACATCGCAGGTGACGTAAACATCAGGCAGGAAATGCATTTCGATTTTCGTCACCCCGTCGCCCTGGCAGGCCTCGCAGCGCCCGCCCTTGACGTTGAAGGAAAACCGCCCCGGCGCATAGCCGCGCGCCTTCGCCTCCGGCAAATTGGCGAACCAGTCGCGGATGGGGGTGAAGGCACCGGTATAGGTCGCGGGGTTGGAGCGCGGCGTGCGCCCGATCGGCGATTGGTCGATATCGATCACCTTGTCGAGATGTTCCAGCCCTTCGAGCCGCACGAAGGGCGCGGGCTGCTCCATCGCGCCATTGAGGCGGCGCGCCACGGCCTTGTAGAGCGTATCGATCACGAGCGTCGATTTCCCGCCGCCCGAAACGCCGGTGATGCAGGTGAAAAGCCCGAGCGGAAGATCAACCGAGACGTTTTTGAGGTTATTCCCCGTCGCGCCGACAAGCCGGAGCATGCGCGCCGTGTTGATGGCGCGGCGCTTTTTCGGCACGGGAACGGAAAGCTTGCCGGTGAGATATTGCCCGGTGAGGGAGGCGGGGTTCGCCATCACCTCCGCCGGGGTGCCTTCGGCGATGATCCTGCCGCCATGGATGCCCGCGCCGGGGCCGATATCAACGACATAATCGGCTTCGCGGATCGCATCCTCGTCATGCTCGACCACGATAACGGAATTGCCAAGGTCACGCAGCCGCCGCAACGTGCCCAGAAGCCGCTCATTATCGCGTTGATGGAGGCCGATCGAGGGTTCATCCAGCACGTAAAGCACGCCTGTGAGGCCCGAACCGATTTGCGACGCGAGCCGGATGCGCTGGCTCTCCCCCCCCGAAAGCGAGCCTGAACCCCGGCTCAAGGTGAGATAATCGAGCCCGACATCGATCAAAAACCGCAACCGGTCGCGGATTTCCTTCAAAACACGCCCGGCGATTTCATTCTGCTTCGCGGTGAGCTTGGCCGGCAAAGCCTCATACCAATCCGCCGCCTCGCGCACCGAAAGCGCCGACACCATGCCGATATGCGCGCCCGCGATTTTTACCGCCAGCGCCTCGGGTTTCAGCCGGAACCCGGCACAGGCATCGCATGGCGTTTCGGCCATGAAACGGGCGATATCCTCGCGGCTCCAGTCGCTTTCGGTCTCTTTATAGCGGCGTTCGAGATTGGTGATAATGCCCTCGAACGGCTTTTTCACCTCATAAGCGCGCATGCCGTCATGATAGGAGAGGCGCACCGGCTCCTGCCCGGAGCCGTAGAGCAGCATCAATTTGGCGCTGTCCGGCAAGGCAGACCAGGGTTTCGTCATCGAAAACCCGTAATGCCCCGCGAGCGCCTCAAGCGTTTGCATGTAATAGGGCGAAGCGGATTTCGCCCAGGGCGCGATGGCACCTTTTTTGAGGCTGAGGCTCTCATCCGGCACGATCCGCGCGGGGTCGATCCGCATCTCATGGCCGATGCCGCCGCAGGTGGGGCAGGCGCCAAACGGGTTGTTGAAGGAGAAAAGCCGCGGCTCGATCTCGGCAATGGTGAAGCCCGAGACGGGGCAGGCGAATTTAGAAGAAAAGAGCAGGGTTTTCGCCTGGCCATTCTCATCCTTTTCATCGGCCCATTCGAGCACGGCAAGGCTGTTCGCCATCTCGAGCGCAGCCTCGAACCCTTCAGCGAGCCGCGCGCCGCTATCGGGCCGCACGACGATCCTGTCCACCACCACATCGATATCATGCTTGAGCTTTTTATCGAGCGTTGGGGCTTCGGTAATCTCGTAAAACTGCCCGTCGATCTTCACGCGCTGGTAGCCGCGCTTCAGAAATTCCGCGAGCTCCTTTTTATACTCGCCCTTGCGGCCGCGAATGACGGGCGCAAGCAGATAAGCGCGCGTGCCTTGCGGGAGAGCGAGAACGCGGTCCACCATCTGGCTCACGGTCTGGCTTTCAATCGGCAGCCCGGTTGCGGGCGAATAGGGAATGCCGACACGCGCCCATAACAGCCGCATGTAATCATAGATTTCCGTCACCGTGCCGACGGTTGAACGCGGGTTTTTCGAGGTGGTTTTCTGCTCGATCGAAATGGCGGGGGAAAGCCCGTCGATCTGGTCGACATCGGGCTTCTGCATCATTTCAAGGAATTGCCGCGCATAGGCCGAAAGGCTTTCGACATAGCGGCGCTGGCCCTCGGCATAAATCGTGTCAAAGGCGAGGCTCGACTTGCCGGAGCCGGACAAACCCGTGAAAACCACGAGCTTGTCACGCGGGATGACGAGATCGACATTTTTCAGGTTATGCTCGCGCGCGCCGCGCACGCTCAAAACCCGCTCCCCCGGAAAGTGGGCGGGGGCATCGAACAAGGCTTCGAGCTTTTCCGGCACAACCGCCGAAGTTGCGCGCAGCGACCGCAGTCTGGACATGAAAACCTCATTCACACGAAAGCGAATATGAACAGAAAGCTGGAGATAGGGCGAGACGAACCCGCTTCAACCGCCTCGTCTCACCATGACAGAAGCGGCGCGGAAAAGAAAGAACAGAAAAAGAACATTTTGATCTTGTCCACAGCCTCAGCGCCGCCAGCGGCGGTGGCCCCACATCCACTGGCCGGGCGCATCGCGGATAAAGCCTTCAAAGACCGCCTGAATCGCGGCGGTTGTCGCTTCGATATCCGCTTCGCGCGCGCCCCCCCGCGCCACCGCGACCTCAACCGTTTTGATACGGAAGGTTGCGCCTGCCGTGCGCAGAACGACGCCTGCGAAAAGCGGCACATCGCGCCCGCGCGCCAACAGCGCCGGAAACAAAGTGGAGGGCGCAGCCTGGCCGAAAAACGGCACCTTCACCCCGCTCATATCGCGCAAATCCGCCATGATGGTGACAGTGCCGCCATCCCCGATAACACGCAGCAGCCGGCGCGCGCTCTCGACCCCCTTGGGAAAAAGCCCCAAAGGATAATGCGGTGCGCGGAGCTGCGCAATGCGCGTATCGACAATGGGGTTGCGTAGGCGCTGATAAACCCCCGCCACCGGCAGGCCATGTGCATTGAGAAGCGGGGCGGCGAGTTCCCAATTGCCCTGATGCAGTGAAACGAACACCGCGCCGCGCTGTTTTGCGGCTCTGATCGCGTCTTGCGTATCGTCTCCGATGAGAAAGCGATCCTGCTCCTGCATCAGGTGATCAATGTGGAACGCCTCCGCTGCTGTGCGACCGAGATTATCCCACATCGCATCGAGCAAAGCGGGAAAGCGCGCGGCCTCTTCCGGCAGGCTCGCGCCAAGATGGCCAAGCGCACGGGCATGGCGCTTGTTGAAGGGCGCAAGCCTGCGCCAGAGCGCGGCGGAAATATCCCCCGCCTTGTCTGGCCCAAGGCTGCGCACCAGCGCATAAAGCGCTTCGAAACCCAGCGTTTCGAGCTGGAATTCCATATTTTGCACAAGGGGAGGAAGGGCAGGGGCCAAAGGAAACTCAAACCTCAGGGGAGAACCGGACGGGGCGGGGAAGAGATGCCAAATGGACTATCAAGCGGCTTCCAAAAATGCTTTATGCCCTTCTTTCGAGCGCTGGCGACTTCGTCAAGCCCGCCTGCGGCTTATTTTGTTGTCTGGCTGTGGTGGCGCAGCACATCCTCATTCATCTTTCGTGAGCAAGCCTTCGCATGAGCCCCGTCATTTCCCTCGCCTTTCCGTTTTTCGGGCTGATTCTTTTGGGTTTCGGCTGCGGCCGCCTGATGAAAATCCCCGAGGATGGCCTGCGCTGGATGAATTTCTTTATTGTCTACATTGCCTTGCCACCGCTCTTCTTCAAACTCATCGGAGTGACGCCGTTTGAGGACTTGACGAACTGGCGCTTTATCCTCTCCACCACGCTCTGCACCTATATCGCCTTCGTGCTCTCCTTCGGGGTGGGGATCATCGCGTCGCGCGGGGATATGCGGGAAGCCACCATTCAGGGCATTTTCGGCGCCTATTCCAATGTCGGTTATATGGGGCCGGGCTTGACATTGGCTGCCCTCGGGCCAGCCTCCTCGGTGCCCACGGCCCTGATCTTCGTGTTTGATTCGATGCTGCTTTTCGCGCTTCTCCCCTTCATGATGGCGATTGCCGGGGGGGAGCGCATCCGCTTCGGGGCAACAGGCCTGCTCGTCATCCGCCGCATCGCCACGCACCCCTTCAATGTCGCAACCGCAGCGGGGGTGCTGGCGGCCTATTTCAAATGGCAGCCGCCGCAGGCGCTCGATACGATGCTGGTTTTGCTGAAGGGGGCCGCTGCGCCCGTCGCCCTGTTCGCGCTCGGGGTGACGGTGGCACTCAGGCCTTTGACGCGCGTTCCAGCGGAAATGCCGATCCATCTTGCCATCAAGCTCGTGTTGCACCCGATGATGGTGTTCACGCTGTTAAGCCTGATCGGCGGGGTGGAGCGGGTGTGGATTTTAACCGCGATGCTGATGGCGGCGCTGCCGCCCGCGCTCAACGTGTTTGTGATGGCGCGGCAATATGATGTTTATGTCGAGCGCGCGTCCTCCGGCGTGCTGGTGGGAACGCTCGTCTCCATCCTCACCGTCACGGGACTTTTATGGCTGATCGCGGAAAACCGCCTGCCGGTGTGGTGAGATTACGCGGCCTTTGGTGGCGCGCTCTCCTGCAACAGCGACACCACCATCTCCGGCGCCTTGTTGATCACCAGAAGATAGGTGCGCAAAGCCCCGGAGGGATGTGAGCGGCCCTGTTCCCAATCGCGGATCTGGGCCAGACTAAACCCATATTGGCGGGCAAATTGCTGTTGCGTGAGCTTAAGCCCTCTGCGCAAGGTGCGCACATCAACCTCTGCAGGCGTATGAAACCGTGCCGTTGCGGTTTGCTGCTGGGCAACGGCAAGGGCCTCTTCGAGGCCTTCTGCGATCTTATCAAATGCCTTGCTCATCCTGCGTCCTCGTTTGGGGTGCGCTCGTCCGGTTGTGATAGGCGCTGATAATGGCTTGCGTCATGGTTTTCAGCGCGGCTTTTTCCTGTTCCGTCAGGTTGGATTTTTCGCCTTTGGAAAAAACACTCAACAGGAAAACGGGAATAGCCTCACCGGAATAAAAGGTAATGACGCGATAGCCGCCGCTTTTGCCCTTGTTGCCTCTGCGCCACCGGAATTTGCGACACCCGCCGGTTCCGGGAATTTCATCCCCCAAGGTTGGTATTTGTGAAACCGCAAGCACGACCTCTGCAATCACGTCCTCGCTCATGCCTGCGTTCAACGCAGCGCGCCGAAACGAAGACAATTCACACACGGTCTGCATCTGTAGAAACTACATATATTCCGTAGTTTTGTCAAGCCGCAAACGGTTTTGACCAGCCGCCGAGCCGCATGAGAACGCGGCGCAAGGGGCCGATATCGCGCAAAACACCAAGCCCGATAGCGCGGGCGAGGTCGCTGCCGAAACGATCCGCGATCAAGGCGGAATTGAGGAGATCAACCCCGAAAGAGCGGGTTTCGACGTCCCGTTTGCGGGCGCGCGCATAGGCGGCAAGGCTTGCTTCGGTGAGCGCCCCCGGCCCGAGCTGATCCACGAGCGCTGCGACATCCTGCAAGCCGAGGTTCAAACCCTGCGCGCCGATGGGCGGGAAGGCATGCGCCGCTTCGCCGATGAGCGCAATGCTGCCGGAAGCGAGCTTGTCCGCCACGAGCTTTTGCAAGGGAACGCAGCCCATCGGCCCCTCGATCGTCACCGGGCCCAGCGCGTGCGAGGAGAGGCGGTTGATCGCGCGTTCGATGTCAGCGCGCGGGGGCGCCATCATGGCTTCCGCTTTCGCGGGCTGCATGATCCAGACGAGCGCGCTGTGATGATCCCCCGCCGGAACGAAGGTAAACGGCCCCTCGCGCGTGTGAAATTCGAGGCTGATATCCTCATGGTCTTTTTGATGCGCAAGCCGCGCGGTGATCGCCGCCTGCGGATAGGGCTTCGCGCGATGGGTGATGCCCGCCGCCGCCCGAACGCGTGAATTCTGCCCATCCGCGCCGATCACCAGCCGGGCGTTGAGGGTTTCCCCATCCTCAAGCGTCACCGCGACATGATCCGGATGCTGCTCCAGCCCCTCGAAAAGGGCGGAGGACAGCGTCAAGCCGGGGGTTGCCCGCGCCGCATCACCCAAAACGCGGATGATCGCGCTATTGGCGATGTTATAGCCAAATTGCGCCTGGCCAATATCCGCCGCCTTGAAGGTGACGGTGGGCGCGCGCACGAGAGCGCCGGTGATATCGATGATGCGGATGGCGCGCAAAGGCGCTCCCGCCTCGCGCAAGGCAACCCCCACGCCGATGCTGTCCATGAAGGCAAGGCTCGCCTCGAACAGCGCGGCAGAGCGGGCATCATCGCGCGGGGCATCTGGCACGCCGATGACGTGCGTTTTCAGCCCCTTCCGCGCGAAGCCGATGGCGGCAACAAGCCCCGCCGCACCGCCGCCTGCCACCAGCACATCCTGCATGTTTTTATCCATCATGCCTCTTTTTACGCGGCCCCTCGCGCATGGATCAAGGGGTATAACGCTTTTGCCGCTTTGCAGCCCCTTGAATTCAGTCACGAATGATGCACCACTAGCATGCTGATGAAAAACGCCGAGGCTGTCATTGCGAGGAGCGGAGCGACGTGGCAATCCAGATAAAATTCCGCCGCTATCCGCAGAGGTGGCAAAAAGTGGAAGCAAAAAACGGAAAAAGTCTGGATTGCTTCCCGCCACGCTTCGCTCGCGGTCGCAATGACGAGGACAGGAACCGCCTTTTTCAACAGCCTGCTAGAGCATGTTGCGCAAAAAGCATGCCCCCGCGAAGGCGGGGGTGGACACCGGTTTTGCGTAACAACATGCGATAAAACAAGAAGATAGAGCACGTCTGGTTTTGATTCCATCAAAACCAGACGTGCTCTAGGCACCAACCCCGGCTTGATGAGACGGGCCCTGAAAAAGACCAAACCTATAAAAGGGATAAGGACAGAACATGGTTCAGGTTATTCGCATCCACCAACATGGCGGCCCCGAGGTTCTCACTCTGGAGGATGCGCCGCTCGCAGCCCCGCAACCGGGCGAGGTGCAGATCGAGCAGAAGGCGATTGGCCTTAATTTCATCGATACCTATTTCAGAACCGGGCTTTACCCCGCTCCCTCCATGCCGTTCACACCGGGAAATGAAGGCGCGGGCGTGGTGCTTGCGGTGGGTGAGGGCGTAACGGGCTTCAAAGCGGGAGAGCGGGTCGCTTATGTCGGAACGCTGGGTGCCTATGCCAGCGCGCGCAACATTGCCGCGACAAGCCTTGTTCAGATGCCCGATGCGGTAAGTTTTGACGCGGCGGCGGCAATGATGCTGAAGGGCCTTACGGCGGAATACCTCCTCTTCCGCACCTATAAGGTAGAGAAGGGTGATACCATCCTCGTTCATGCAGCAGCGGGCGGCACGGGTTTGATCCTGTGCCAATGGGCGAAAAAGCTGGGTGCAACCGTTATCGGCACCGTGGGATCGGCGGAAAAAGGCAAGCTTGCAGCAGAGCATGGCTGCGACTACGTCATCAATTATACAACCGAAGATTTTGCCGCGCGCGTGAAGGACATCACCAAGGGCGCGCTGTGCGCGGTGGTTTATGACGGGGTGGGCAAAACCACCTTCCCCGCCTCGCTCGATTGCCTGAAGCCCTTTGGCGTTTTTGTCAGCTTCGGCAGCGCGTCCGGCCCGGTTGAAGCCTTCAATATTGGGCTTCTGGCCTCGAAAGGCTCGCTTTACGCGACGCGGCCCACGCTTTTCACGCATATCGGCCATCGGCCAACCTATGAGGCGATGGCGGAACGGCTTTTTGGCGCGGTGGCGGATGGAACGCTGAGCATTCCCGCACGCAACACGTTTCCGCTGGCAAAAGCGGCGGATGCGCATCGCGCGCTCGAAGGCCGGGCGACCACCGGTTCGACAATTCTGGTGCCGTGATTCATGAAGAGTCTGGTCTCCCTCACTGGTATTTCAAAGCAGTTTGGCAATCTCAAAGCCAATGATGCGATTGATATAACAATCGAGGCGGGGGAGATTCACGCGCTTCTGGGGGAGAATGGCGCGGGAAAATCGACCTTGGTGAAAATCCTCTATGGGTTGATCGCGCCCGATAGCGGCGAAATCCGCATCCATGGTGAAATAACGCGCTTCGAGACGCCGCAGGCGGCGCGGGCGGCGGGCATCGGCATGGTGTTCCAGCATTTTTCGCTGTTCGAGGATTTCACCGCCATCGAGAATATCGCCATTCCGCTGGAAGGCCGCGTGGTGGGGCCTGAATTGCGCGCCGAAGTCATGGCGAAGGCGGCGCAATTCGGGCTTTCGATTGATCTGGATCGTCCGGTTTATACGCTCTCCGCCGGGGAGCGGCAGAGGATCGAGATTTTGCGCGCCCTGATGCAGGAGCCACGGCTTCTCATTCTTGATGAACCGACCTCGGTTCTCACCCCGCCTGAGGCGGAGAGCCTTTTCAAAACGCTGGATAGTCTGGCGGCGTCCGGCACCGGCATCCTCTTCATCAGCCATAAGCTGGAGGAGGTGCGGCGGCTGTGCTCCACCGCGACGATTCTGCGCGCGGGCAGAAAGGTCGCCACCGCTGACCCGCGCGAAACCTCGGCGCGCGCGCTTGCCGCCCTGATGGTGGGGGAGGGGGTGATCGACCTCCGCCCCGCCAAAACCCACGCGGTCGGCGCGGTGATGCTGGAAGCGAGAGGGTTATGCGTTGCGCCGGAGGGCATTCACGGCGTTGCCTTGAAATCCATCGATCTTCACGTGAAGGCGGGCGAGATCCTCTGCATTGCCGGGGTTGCGGGCAATGGGCAGAGCGCGCTTTTCGCCGCGCTTTCGGGCGAGGCGGGCGCGGTTGAGGCCGGGCGCATCAGCATATCCGGCAAGGATGTGACGCGGGCGGATATCAACACCCGCCGCCGCCTCGGCGCGGCCTATGTGCCCGAAGCACGGTTGGGGCAGGCGACCTTGCCAACAGCGCGGCTTTCGGAAAATATCGTGCTCTCCTGGCACGCAACCGAGGATATTGGCGGGTTTTTCCTCTCCCGCGCGCGGCTTTATGGCATTGCGCAAAAGATCATGAAGGATTTTGACGTGCGCGCCGCCGCGCCAGACCCCGAAGCAAGGCAGCTTTCAGGCGGCAACCTCCAGAAATACGTCGTCGGGCGCGAGGTGATGCGCAAGCCCAAACTCATCCTCATCGATCAGCCAAGCTGGGGGGTGGATGTGCGCGCCGCAGCGCATATCCGCCAGACCCTGCTCGATCTTGCAGCGACCGGGGTCGCGGTTCTCGTCATCACGCAGGATCTCGATGAGGCCTTCGAGCTGGCGGATCGCATCGCCGTGATGAACGCGGGCACATTGTCCGATGCCGTGCCCGCGCGCGATGTCAGCCGGGAAGCCATCGGCCTGATGATGACGCATAAACCCCGGCATGAGGCCGCGTGATGGGCCTGCGCCTCACTTTCACAGCCCGCCGCGAGAGTTCAACCCTGCGCCGCATCCTGACGCCGATCCTCGCGCTGCTGGTGGCTTTAATGCTCGGCGGCATCATCATCGCGCTGATGGGCAAGTCGCCGCTGATCGCGTTTTACGTGTTCCTGCGCGACCCTTTGACAGACCCCTGGGCGGTGCAGGAGGTGCTCTTGAAAGCAACGCCGCTTTCGCTCATCGCCATCGGGCTTCTCTTCTGTTTTCGCGCCAATCGCTGGAATATCGGCGCGGAGGGGCAGTTCATCCTTGGCGGGGTGATGGGCGGCGGGGTCGCCATTCTCGCCCATGGCAGCGAGGCGAGTTGGGTTCTGCCCGCCATGCTGGTGGCGGGGGCCCTGGGCGGGATGATCTATGCCGCGATCCCCGCCTTGTTGCGCAACCGCTTCGGCATCAGCGAGATTCTCACCTCGCTGATGCTGGTTTATGTCGCGGAATTATTGCTCGATTACCTCGTGCGCGGGCCATGGCGCGACCCCAAGGGCTATAATTTTCCACAAAGCGTGCCGTTTTCGGAAAGCGCGACCTTGCAGCCGTTTTTTGACGGCGGGCGGCTTCACGCCGGGGTGATCATCGCGCTTCTCGCGATTGGCGTTGCGGCTCTGCTCTTTCGCCGCTCGCTCTTCGGCTATGCGGTATCCGCGAGCGGGGAAGCGCCGCGCGCCGCGAATTTCGCCGGGTTCAACGAGGCGCGGATCACCTTGATCGTTTTCCTGATTTCCGGCGCGCTCGCGGGGCTTGCAGGCATCATCGAGGTTTCCGGGCAGGTGGGGCAATTGCGCCCCGGCTTTGGCGGCGGGCTTGGCTTTACCGCGATTATCGTGGCGTTTTTGGGCCGCCTCAACCCGCTGGGCGCCGCGCTTTCGGCTTTGGTGATCGCGGTGTTGCTGATTGGCGCGGAAAGTGCACAGGTGGTGATGAAGCTGCCCTTCGACCTCACACGTTTTTTCATGGGGATGCTGTTGCTCTGTGTTCTCTTGGGTGAAAGCCTCAACCGCTACGAGATCAAGCTGGTGCGCCGATGATGGAGATGCTGCCCCTCATCATCGCGACCATCATCACGGCCTCGACACCGCTGTTGATCGCGGCTCTGGGTGAATATGTGGTGGAGCGCGCGGGCGTTCTCAATCTCGGGGTTGAGGGCATGATGGTGGTGGGCGCTGCTGTCGGCTTCGCCAGCGCTGTGCTGAGCGATTCCAGCGCCATCGGGCTTCTCGCGGGTGCGCTGGCCGGGCTAATGCTGGCGGCGGTTTTCGGCGTTCTCACGGTGTATTTCGCGACCAATCAGGTCGCGAGCGGGCTGGCCCTCACCATTCTCGGGTTGGGGCTTGCGGGTTTGATCGGGCAGGGCTTTGTTGGCCAGCCGCGCCCGCCCATTCCGCCGGTTATCATTCCGGTTCTGAGCGATATGCCCGTGCTCGGCAAAGCCGTGTTTACGGGCGATCCGGTGTTTTTCCTCTCGCTTCTTTTGCTCTTTGCCGTGCGTTTTTTTCTCAAAACCACCCGCGCCGGGTTGTTGCTGCGCGCGTGCGGTGAGAGCCACGCTTCCGCGCATGCTCTGGGGCTGGATGTGCGGCGCATGCGGTTTTACGCGGTGCTGTTTGGCGGCTTGCTTGCGGGCCTCGCGGGTGCTTATCTCTCGCTCATCTATACGCGTTTCTGGTCGCCGGGCATGACGGGCGGGCGCGGCTGGATCGCGCTCGCGCTCGTGGTTTTTGCCGGTGGGCGGGTGTGGCGGCTCGTTCTGGGGGCGTATCTGTTCGGGGGGATCACGGTGGCGCAGCTTCATGCGCAGGCGGGGGCGATTGCCTTGCCATCACAGCTTTTATCGGCCTTGCCGTATCTCATGACGATTGCGGCTTTGCTGGTGCTTTCGCTTTCAGGCCGCAAGGGCGCAGGGGCTGCGGGTTCGCTCGGCCAGCCGTTTGTGCCCGAGAGATAGCATTTTCAAGCGAAGTGGGAACCGGTTCGCGTGAAGAAAATGCGAAAGGAATATAAAAAGGAGCATGCTCTCGAAAAAAGCCTGTCCCCGCGAAAGCGGGGATGGTCACCGGTTTTTCAAAAAAAGAGCATGCGGCAAGAATAAGATTTCTTATAGCCACAACAAGGGGATGGCATCATGACGACAAAACGGGCATTTCAATTCGGCGCAGCCGCGCTTGCGCTGGCGCTCGCCGCGCCTGCACTGGCACAGGAGAAGCTGAAGGTCGGCTTCATCTATGTCGGCCCGGTGGGCGATTTCGGCTGGAGCTACCAGCATGATCAGGGCAGAAAGGCAATCGAGGCGGCGTTCCCCGGCAAGGTTGAAACCACCTATATCGAGAATGTGCCGGAGGCGGATTCCGAGCGCTCGATCGAGCAACTCGCCCGCACCGGGCACAAGCTGATTTTCACCACCTCCTTCGGCTATATGGAGCCGACATTGAAAGTGGCGAAGAAATACCCGGATGTGAAATTCGAGCACGCGACCGGCTTCAAGCGCGATAAAAACGTTTCGACCTATTCGGCGAAATTCCACGAAGGCCGCTATGTCATCGGCAAGATCGCCGGGAAAATGACGAAATCCAACGTCATCGGCTATGTCGGCGCGGTGCCGATCCCGGAAGTGATCGCGGGCATCAACGCGTTCTATCTTGGTGCGAAATCCGTCAATCCCAACGTGAAAATCAAGATTGCCTGGGCGTTTGACTGGTTCAACCCCGGCAAAGAGGGCGATGCCGCCAAAGCCTTGATGGATCAGGGCGCGGATATCATCACCCAGCACACGGACAGCCCTGCTCCCCTCCAGCAGGCGGCCGCACGCGGCAAGCTCGCCTTCGGGCAGGCCTCGGATATGTCGAAATTCGCCGAGAAGAACATCCTCACCTCCATCATCGATGATTGGGCGCCCTATTACGTCGAGCGCACGAGAGCCGTGCTTGAAGGCACATGGCAAAGCCAGGACGTGTTTGACGGTCTTGCCAAGGGCAAGGTCAAGATGGGCCCCTTCGTCAACATGCCGGATGACGTGAAAAAGCTCGCCGAGGACACCGTCGCGGGGATCATCGCCGGCAAGCAGGACCCTTTCCTCTGCCCGCTCAAAAAGCAGGATGGCAGCGCGGTGGACTGCAAAGGCGACCGGCTCGATGACGGGCAGATTGCCAGCATGAACTATTATGTCGAGGGCATCGAAGGCACGATCCCGAAATAGAGCGGGTTGTGTTTTGACATGAAATAGCCCCCTCCCTGGCTGGGGAGGGGGTCACACCGCCGCCCCGTAAAGATCATAGGCATCGGCGCGGTCGATTTTCACGGTAACGATGTCGCCCACGCGCAAGGGGCGGCGGGAGGCGACATGCAACGCGCCGTCAATCTCCGGCGCATCCCAGATGGAGCGGGCTTTGTAAAGCGAGGCTGCGCCTTGCGTTTTTGCAGCCTCATCGATGATCACCTTGATTCTTTGCCCGACGCGGCGCGCCTGCAATTTTGCGGCAATCGGCTGCTGGTGGCGCATCAGACGATCATAACGCTGTGCTTTTACGGCCTCGGGCACCACATCAAGCCCAAGATCATTCGCGGCAGCCCCGCGCACCGCCTCGTATTTGAACGCGCCGACCCGCTCGATCTTCGCTTCGGAGAGAAAATCAAGCAGGCCTGCGAAATCCGCCTCCGTCTCGCCGGGAAAGCCGGTGATGAAGGTGGAGCGGATGGCAAGATCGGGGCAGAGCTTACGCCAGTTCTGAATGCGTTCCAGCGTTTTTTCGGCATGGGCGGGGCGGCGCATGGCTTTCAGAACATTCGGCGCGGCGTGCTGGAAGGGGATATCAAGATAGGGCAGCAGCATGCCGCCGCCTGCCTGCGCCTCGCCCATCAGTGGAATAACGGCATCCACATGCGGGTAGGGGTAAACGTAATGCAGCCGCACCCAGACGCCCAGGGTGGCAAGCGCTTTTGCCAGCTCAAGAAACCGCGTGGCATAGCTCTCGCCGCGCCATTCGCTCTCAGCATACTTCAAGTCAACGCCATAAGCGCTTGTATCCTGTGAGATAACCAGGATTTCCTTCACCCCGGCGGCGACGAGCTTTTCCGCCTCGCGCATCACATCGCCAAGCGGGCGCGAGACGAGATCGCCGCGCAGTTTCGGGATGATGCAGAAGGTGCAGCGATTGTTGCAGCCTTCGGAGATTTTCAGGTAAGCGTAGTGGCGCGGGGTCAGCTTCACCCCGGCTTCGGGCACGAGGTCAAGGAAGGGGTCGTGCTTCGGGGGCGCGGCCTCATGCACCGCCGCCATCACGCTTTCATAGGCTTGCGGGCCGGTAATCGCCGCAACACCGGGATAGGCGGCGCGGATCTCCTCCGGCTCCGCCCCCATGCAGCCGGTGACGATGACCTTGCCGTTTTCCGCCATGCCCTTGCCGATGGCGTCGAGACTCTCCGCCTTGGCGCTATCGAGAAAGCCGCAGGTATTGACGATAACAAGGTCAGCCCCGGCATGGGTTTTCGTCAATTCATAGCCCTCGGCGCGCAGTTTTGTGATGATACGCTCTGAATCAACCAGAGCCTTGGGGCAGCCAAGCGAAACGAAGGAGATTTTCGGGGCAAGATTTGACATGTCACTCATGCTGAAGCGCTGTCACCTCAACCTCGATCTTGAAGTCGGGGCGGGTGAAGCCGGAAACTATCAATAGCGTTGATGAAAACGCCGCGCCTTCCACATAGCGGCTTCGCACCGCGCCATAAACCGGAAAATATGTCCGATCCGTCACAAAGGCGGAAAATCGCACCACATGCGAGAAATCCATGCCCGCCTCCTTGAGAATGGCGGCGATATTCTCGAAGCAGAGCACCGCCTGCGCCTCCACATCCTCCGGCACATGATCATCCGGCGAAACGCCCAACTGGCCGGAAGCGAAGAGCATCCGCCCGGCGGGCACGACGACGCCGTGGCTATAGGCCGCAAACGGCGCCCGGATCGAGGAAGGATTGATGGCGCGTGGCGGCATGGCGTGTTGGGTGCTGGTTGGGGGTTCAAATCTCTGCTGCTTCGCTCTATCACAGACAGCATCAGTTGACAGGAGCCCGCCTTGGTTTTTTCGCCCCCCGCCGCCCATCGCTACTGGATTACGCGCGCGAGCCTTTACGCCGCCATCACGCAAGGCGAGGGCTTGGCGCCCGCGCGGGCGGATGGGTTTGTCACAGCCGCGCTCCTTGTTGAGGATGGCCGCATAGTCCGCATTATGCCGGAAGCTGAGGAGGATGGCGCACCGCGCTTTGATATTGCAGGCAAAATCATCCTGCCGCGCTTGATCGATATCCACACCCATCTCGATAAGGGGCATATTTTTCCGCGCGCAGCAAACCCCGATGGCAGCTTCATGGGCGCGCTGACGACCGTCATGGCGGACCGCGAGAAAAACTGGAGCGCGGAGGATGTCGCGGCGCGCATGGATTTCGCACTGCGCTGCGCTTATCACCATGGAACCGGGGCGATCCGCACGCATCTCGATAGCTACCGAGCGCTCACCGCCAGCACCTGGGGGGTGTTCGATGCCATGCGCGAAGCGTGGAAAGACCGCATCAGCTTGCAGGTGGTGGCTCTCTTCCCCACCATCGTCGCGGTGGAGGATGAGGCAGAGTTCAAAAACACGCTCGCCCATGTCGCGCGCTATAACGGCATTCTCGGCGGCGTGACGTTTCGCGGCAATCCGCCCGATGCCGCGCTCGAACTGGCGCTCGACCGCACGATCGAGGCAGCAAAGGCCCATGGGCTTGACCTTGATTTTCATGTCGATGAAAGCGCCTCGCCCGATGCCCGCAGCCTTGAAGTGATCGCGGATGCCTTGCTGCGCCACCATTTCACCGGCAAGGTTCTCGCGGGGCATTGCTGCTCGCTTGCCCTCATGGCGGATGAGGATCGCACAAGGGTGACGGATAAGCTCGGGGAAGCGGGGGTGGCTGTCGTCTCGCTCCCCATGTGCAACCTCTATTTGCAGGACAGGGAGGCCGGACGCACGCCGCGCTGGCGCGGGGTCGCCCCGCTCCATGAGCTTGATGCCGCAGGCGTAGCGACCATGGTCTCGTCGGACAATACGCGCGACCCCTTCTATGCCTATGGCGATCTTGATGGCGTCGAGGTTTACCGCGAGGCAACGCGCATCCTGCATTTTGATCATTCGGCGCGGCCATGGCTTGAGGCGATCACCTCGCGCCCGGCGGATCACATGCGCCTCACGGGGGGAGGGCGGCTCATGCCCGGCATGGCGGCGGATTTCATCGTGTTTTCCGCGCGGAATATGAACGAGTTTCTCGCCCGCCCGCAACAGGACAGGCAAGTGTTCCGCGCTGGCATGCCGCTTGCTGCCCCCTTGCCGGACTACGCCGAGCTTGACGGGCTTTATTGATCAAAGCCAGCGCCCCTTCGCAGAAAGACCGGATATGTTTGACCTTGCCGCCCTCAAAACCCGCCTCGGGGCCATTGCTTACGATGAAAACCCCGCGATCCTGAAGCAGAAAAGCCGGGATTTTTACTGGTATTCGCCGGTTCTCAAACGCCAGCTTGAACATGTGGTGGCCGACCTGATCGTCTCGCCGCAGAGCGAGGCGGAATTGCTCGAAACCCTCGCCGCCTGCCATGCTTTGGGCATCCCCGTGACCCCGCGCGGAACAGGCACGGGGAATTACGGGCAGGCCATGCCGCTTTCGGGCGGGGTTCTGCTTGATCTCTCCCGCCTCAACCGCGTGGTGGAGATCGGGCAGGGCCGGGTGATTGCCGAGCCCGGCGCGATCATGGCTGAAATTGATGTAGAAACCCGCGCGCAATCGAGGCAGGAGCTACGCCTCCATCCCTCCACCTACCATACCGCGAGCCTTGGCGGCTTTGTTGCAGGTGGCTCCGGCGGGGTCGGCTCGATCCGCTGGGGCGGTTTGCGCGATTATGGCAACATCATCCGCCTCAAAGTCGCGACGATGGAGGCGAGCCCGCGCGTTCTCGACCTTTCGGGCGATGACGTTCTGAAGGTCGCGCATGCCTATGGCACCAACGGCATCATCACCGAGGTGGAGGTGCCGCTCGCCACGGCCTGTGCATGGGTTGATGTGCTGTTCGGCTTTGACGATCTCGCGCGCGCCAGTGCTTTTGCCAATGCGCTTGGCGAGCAGGACGGGCTTTTGCTCAAAGAGCTTGGGGTTGTTGCCGCGCCCGCGCCGCATGACACATGGCTGCGCCATCAAAAGTTCATCCCGCGCCATACCCATGTCGTGATGGTGATGGCGGCGGATTTCGCGGTTGAGCCGATGCTCGCCTTCGCGCGGCGCTTTTCTGGAGCGGCGCTGCTGATGCGTTCGGATACGCTCCCGGACGATGCGGCGAAGGGCCTGCCGCCGGTTTTCGAGCTTTCCTGGAACCACACGACCTTGCGCGCCCTACGGGTGGACCCTTCGGTCACCTATTTGCAGGTGCTCTACCCCTTTCCGAACCAGCTTCAACTCGTTGAAAAGCTGCATGATCATTTTGGCGAGGAGGTGCTCTGCCATCTCGAATTCGTGAAATTTGACGGCAAAGTCACGTGTTTTGGCCTGCCGCTCGTCAAATTCACCACCGAAGCGCGGCTGGAAGAGATCATGCGCATGCATGAGGATTGGGGCGCGCCGATTTTCAACCCGCATCGGTTTACGCTCGAAGAGGGCGGCATGAAACAGACGGATGAAGCCCAGCTTGCCTTCAAGCGCGAGGCAGACCCCGCTGGCCTCCTCAACCCCGGCAAGATGATCGCGTGGGAAGACCCGGCTTATGATTTTTCGAGCGGCAAGACCTTTCTGTTCAAGGGTTTGAGCTGAATGAAAGTTTTGCTCGTCTATTGCCACCCGAACCCCGAAAGTTTTACCAGCGCGGTGAAAACCGTGGCTGAAAGCGCCTTGCGGGAGGCAGGACACGCGGTTGATGTGCTCGACCTTTATGCCGAGGGCTTCGACCCCGTTCTGACGCGTGAGGGGCGGGCGCTTTATCATACGAAAGGCGAGAACCGCGCGGGGATCGAGACGCATCTTGATCGCCTCCAGCGCGCCGAGGGTTTGCTCTTCATCTACCCGACCTGGTGGTATGCACAACCCGCCATGCTCAAGGGCTGGCTTGATCGGGTCTTCATTCCGCATGAAACTTTCACCCTGCCGGAGGGCAACCAGCCGATTCGCGGGTTGATGCAGCATATCCGCTTCATCGGCGTCATCACTTCGCTGGGTTCGCCGAAATGGTGGTGGTGGTTGATGGGGCGGCCCGGCCAGCGCATCCTCCTCACCGGCATCAAGGCTTTGGCAGGCCCGCGCTGCACAACGCTCTGGCTCGCGCTGCACCGCATCGATCAGGTGAGGCCAGCGGCGAGAAAAGCGTTTCTTGAAAAGGTGCGGAGCAGGATGGGGGCATTGGGCAGGTAGGCGGTTCGCTTCACGTCATTGCACACAAGCCGCGAGGCCGACAAGGTAACCAGAGAGGCCGCAAGGCCGACAGAACAATCCAGAGAGGCCGCAAGGCCGATAAAGCAACCAGACCTCTTCCTCAAAAACACGTCTGGATCGCCACGCTGCGCGCGCGATGACGGGTGTGGGGGCCATCACGCCAGATCTTCCAGCGGAAACCTCGCCACATCCTCAAGAAGCTCGATGAAGCGCGCAACCTGAAACGCCACCGCCGCCGCGCCCTTTTCCGGCGTTGCGAGATGCGCTTCACCCGCAACGCCTTCGGCGTGGTTATCCTCCGCGATCCACGCCATGGAGGTGAAGCCCGTCATGCGCAAAGCTGTATAATCCTTGGTCATGGCAATCGCCTTGGGGATAAAATTCGCCATTTTGTCGCGCCGCACGCGGTCTGGCGCGAAATGCAGCATCACCGAGGTTTCAAAATCCCCGCCATGGATGCCAAAGGTGTTTTCGCTGTCTGAAAACACACCCGGCGGCACGCCAAGCCGCCGCCATGCGGTTTGCGCCACGAGCATGCCGCAGCGCACACGCAATTCGCGCGCGACAATGCCCTGCGCCTCGACATTGCCGCCATGCGAATTGACGATGACGAGCTTTTTGATACCCGCCCTTGCAACACTTTCGCCGATCTCCGTCCAGGCGGAAATCAAGGTTTGCGCCGAAAGCGTGAGCGTGCCGGGCGAGCGCAGATGCTCGTTCGATTTGCCGATGCATTGAACCGGCAAAAACAACACCGAGAGATGATCAGGCAAGGCCGCCGCCACCGCATCGCACATGCCCTGCGCGATGATGGAATCCGTGCCGACGGAGAGATGCGGCCCATGCTGCTCGGTTGCCGCAATCGGCAGAACGGCGATGGCGCGGTCAGGGTCAAGCGCGGCAAAATCCCGCGCGGTTAAATCAAACCAATGGGTTTTTCGCATCATTCACACTTTCGGAGCAACAAAGCTGCGCATCTTGCCGGGGTTGAGGAGGCCGTAAGGGTCGATCTCGGCCTTGAACCCCATCTGGTCGGCCTCCGCGCGTTTATGGCGCGAACCATCCTCCAGCGTGATGACATGCGGATTGGCGATGAAAACGCCATGCGCCTCATGCGCGGCGATAATCGCGTCAAGCCGCGCCTTGTCCGAAAAACGCAGCACCGGCAAGGCGCTGGAGGTGACATGGCCACCAAAGCGGATGAACTCGCAATGCGGGATGATCTCCTCCGGAAACAGCGCCGCCATTTCCAGAATGGAGGGGATGAGCCGATCATGCGGGAACAGGCATTGCAGATAGGTGACGAAGCGATCCGCTTTCAGCATCTGCAAGGTTGTGTGGTTCCAGGTATATTCGTAAAGCGGGATCTCGCCCGGCTCCTCGCGCGTTGGCGTTTGCAGCGTAATGGTGCCGCGCCCGGCCATGAGATCGCGGAAGGGTTCGAGCGAGGCTTCCGCCACCATACACGCGAGAATGGCTTTTCCCTCCGGGCAGAAGGGTTTGAGCGCGCCGAAATAGGCGGGCAGGGGCCAGGCGATGGGCGAGAGCAATTTCTTGATCACCCCATCCGCCCGCGCCACATCCTGCCCCGTTTCAAGGCAGGTTTTATAATCATCGAACGCAACCACCACGTCCAACCACGGGTAAGCGGGGGCGAGCGGCATTTCGAGCGCGGTGATCAAACCCGTCGTGCCATAGGCACGGTTGACCTTCTGCGCCGCGTCGCCGCGCAATTCGAGGATGCGCGGGGTTTCCTCCAGCGTGATGACGCGCGCGGCAAGGATATTCCCCGGCTCGCGCAAACCGCCATACATCACCGAGCCGACCCCGCCCGAGCCACCCGCGACAAAGCCGCCAATGGTGGCGGAGCGCTTGGTGGAGGGGTGCATCCGCAATTCCCACCCTGATTTACGGGTTTCGTTATCAATCTCGTTGAGTTTTGCGCCCGCGCCGACGCGGATGATGCCGGGCTTGATCCATTCGATTGCGTCCAGCCCGCTCATATCGATCAGCACGCCGCGCGCCATCGGCACCATCTGGCCGTAATTCCCCGTTCCCCCGGCGCGCGCGGTCAGCGGTACGCGGTGGCGCACACAGGCCGCAGCGATGGTGATGACATCCGCCTCATTGCGCGGCAAAGCGATGATATCAGCGGATTTATCGGCAAGTTCGGCGTTGAGAATCGGCGAATACCAGAAAAAATCCCGGCTCCTGCGCCGAACCACCTTTTCTTCGGTGATGACGGGGATATCATCAAGGTCAGCCAGCACGGCATTGATCGCGGCGGGCAAAGCAAGAGAAGAAGACGGCGTATCGAGCATGGCGGCCTCGGGCGTGAACATGCCTGTTCATAGCAAGCGCCGGGCCGCTTTGTCACCTGATGCGAGGCTGGCGGGCTTGCCGAAAATTCGTGCAGGCTGATCAAACACAGGCGCAACGCCGCTTTATAGGGCGCGATGCATCGCAAACCATGGTGAAGCTGCGGCATGGGGGTTGCTTGCAACAGGTATTTCGCCCTAATTGAATATGTGTTTTTCTCGGGAGCCAAGCATGACCAAATATCGCATCGACCGCCGCGTTGCCCTTGGCCTCATCGGAGGCTCGGCGCTAGTGCCGGTTCTGGGCGCGCGCGCGAATGCGCAGGTGCTCGACAAGGTGAGCTATCAAACCAACTGGCGCGCGCAGGCCGAGCATGGCGGGTTTTATTACGCCGTTGCAAATGGCATTTATAAAAAATACGGCATCGACGCCGATATCCGCATGGGCGGGCCGCAGCAGAACCCCTCGCAATTGCTGCTGGGCGGCGCGGTTGACATGATCATGTCGAACTCGTTCGAATGCATCCGCTATGTCGAGCAGAACCTGCCCTTCATCTGCATCGCCTCGATTTTCCAGAAAGACCCGCAGGTGCTCATCTGCCATCCGGGGCAGGGGAATGACAGCCTCGCCGCGCTCAAGGGCAAGCCCATCCTCGTGGGCGGGGCCGGGCGCACCTCCTATTGGCCGTTTCTCAAGGCGAAATTCGGCTATACGGATGAGCAGATCCGCCCCTATACCTTCAATATGGCGCCGTTTCTGGCCGATAAAACCGTGTGCCAGCAGGGCTTCCTCTCCTCCGAGCCTTACGCGATCAAGGTGGAGGGCAAGGTCGAACCCGTGGTGCATCTCATCGCCGATGCCGGGTTTGACAATTACAACACCACCATCAATATCTCGCGCAAGATGGCGACCGAGAAAAAGGATGTCGTGCAGCGTTTCGTGACCGCGAGCCTCGAAGGCTGGGCGCTTTACATGAAAAACGGTGAGGGCAATGCCGCCGCCAATGCGCTCATCAAGAAAGACAACCCGGATATGAGCGATGACAAGATCGCTTACGCCATCAAGGTGATGAGCGAATACGGCATCGTGATGAGCGGGGATGCCTTGAAGCTCGGGCTTGGTGCCATGACCGATGCGCGCTGGGCGAATTTCTACAAGCAGATGACGGAAGCCGGGGTGTTCCCCGCCGGGATCGATGTGAAAAAGGCCTATAGCCTTGATTTCATCAACAAGGGCGTCGGCCTCTGATGCTGGCAGATGCCAAACCGGATGGGCGGGCAGGTTTGCGCCCGCTCGTTTCCGTGCGGGGCCTTTCCAAAAAATTCTCGAACGGCACGCTCGCCTTGCGCGATGTCGATCTTGATCTTTTTCCGGGCGAGTTTGTCAGCCTGCTCGGCCCTTCGGGTTGTGGAAAATCCACCCTGCTCAAGCTGATTTCCGGGTTGTCGGAACCCAGCAGCGGGGCAGTGGAATGGCCCGGAGCAGAGGAGCATGGTGCGCAAAAGTGGGAACCGGTTTTGCGGAACACCATGCGAGAAAACAAAGAATCAGAGCACGGTTTTGATTCCATCAAAACCAAACGTGCTCTGGGTGCGGATGCTTATGGCAGGCCCGAGCATGCGCTGGGTTTCGTCTTTCAGGAACCAACGCTCATGCCCTGGGCGACGAGCCTCGAAAACGTGACGCTGCCGTTGCGGCTCAAAAGCATGGCGAAATCGGAAGCCGAAGCCCGCGCCGCCGGGATGCTGGCTTTGGTTGGCCTCAAGGGGTTTGAAAAATCCTACCCGCGTGAATTATCGGGCGGCATGAAAATGCGCGTCTCCATCGCCCGCGCGCTCGTGACCGAGCCGAAGGTCTTGTTGATGGATGAGCCTTTCGCGGCTTTGGATGAAATCACCCGCCATAAACTGAATGATGACGTGTTGATGCTCTGGCAGCGCAATCAATTCACGGCGGTTTTTGTCACGCATTCGGTGTTCGAGAGCGTCTATCTTTCCGAACGCATCGTGGTGATGGCGGCGCGCCCCGGCCGCGTGATGAGCACGCTCACGGTTGATGCGCCGTTCCCGCGCGATGACGTATTCCGGACATCGGCGGCCTATGCGCGGCTGTGTCAGCTTGGCTCGGAGGCCCTCAAGGAGGCGATCAACGCATGAGTGCGCTTGGCACACGCGGCACCGACCAGGAAGCAGCCCCTGTTTTCACCAGGGAAGCGCGGGTTTTCGGCCTCAGCCCTGAGCGCTGGGCGGGCATTCTCGCGCCGCTCGCGGTGGGGGTGGTCATTCTCGGCGGTTGGGAGGCGCTGGTGCGCCTTCGCAACATTCCGGATTATCTCTTCCCCGGCCCGGTTGTGATCATCAGGACGCTGGTGACGGATTGGGGCACGCTCTCGGGCGCTTTGCTCATCACCCTGCGCATCACCTTTGCCGCCCTGATCGCGGCGGTGAGCCTTGGCGTGGTGCTCGCCATCCTGTTCACGCAGTCGAAATGGCTGGAACGCTCGCTCTTCCCCTATGCCGTGATTTTGCAGGTGACACCGGTTGTGGCCATTGCCCCGCTCATCATCATTCTCGTGGGGGATGTGAACCTCTCGCTGCTGATCTGCGCCTGGCTGGTGGCGTTTTTCCCCATCCTCTCCAACACGATATTGGGTCTGAATTCGGCGGATCATAATCTTATAGCGTTGTTTCAACTCTACGGTGCAAGCCGTTGGCAAACCTTGCGCTTCCTGAAGCTTCCCGCTGCCTTGCCCTATTTTCTCGGCGGGTTGAAAATCTCCGGCGGCTTGGCGCTCATCGGCGCTGTTGTGGCTGAATTTGTTGCGGGCAGCGGTGGTTCAGCCTCGGGTTTGGCCTATCGTATTCTGGAATCAGGCTATCAGCTCAAAATCCCGCGCATGTTTGCGGCTTTGCTGATGATTTCGATGACCGGGATCGCGATTTTCCTTGCCACAAGCTGGCTCTCGCACAGGTTGCTACACCGCTGGCATGAAAGCGCCCTGAAACGCGAAATCTAGCGCAGGATGCGATAAACCGGTGCCCACTTTTGCGTGTGGAGCCTCAGGAGGTTGTCCCCGTAGAAACTGAGCCGACTGATGGGTGTTTTTGATTTCAGGCTGCTGTGTGGTCGATGCCAATTATACATGTGGGTCCAATATGGCAGATGTTCCTTTCGGCTTTGTGAGGATCGGT
>Ga0114938_1000518_pt1 | contig 28570 bp, 28 predicted proteins | sample AshMeaBigSpring_FD_88675 | JGI IMG/M metagenome (GOLD analysis project Ga0114938, IMG submission 88675) | Groundwater microbial communities from Big Spring, Nevada to study Microbial Dark Matter (Phase II) - Ash Meadows Big Spring | ecosystem: Environmental > Aquatic > Deep subsurface >... | reverse complement strand
CGGCCAGGTCGGCGCGGGCCTGCTCGGCGTCCACCCCCTCCTCGACCCTCGCGATGAGCTCGGCGAGCTCGGCCCTGGTGGCCGGGTCAGGGTCGTCGGCCAGCCAGTCCCGGGCAGCCTGGAGCAGCGGCATCGGCGGGGTCACATCCTCTCCAGCAGCCCGGCCAGCAGGTGGCCGAGTCGGTCGGCCGCCGCCCGTCCCTGCGCGAGCACCTCCGCGTGGTCCAGCGGCTGCCCGCTCAGCCCGGCGGCTGCGTTGGTGACCAGCGACAGCCCCAGCACCTCGAGTCCGGCAGCGCGGGCGGCGACGGTCTCGAGGGCGGTGGACATCCCGACGAGGTCGGCGCCGAGCACGCCGAGCATGCGGATCTCGGCCGGGGTCTCGTACTGCGGCCCGGGCAGCTGCGCGTAGACGCCCTCGGGCAGCGAGGGGTCCACCTCGTGGGCGATCGCGCGCAGCCGCGGCGAGTAGGCCTCGGTGAGGTCGACGAAGGTGGCGCCCACGAGCGGAGACCGACCGGTGAGGTTGAGGTGGTCGCGCAGCAGCACGACGGTGCCGGGCGGCCAGGACGGGTCAAGCCCGCCGCAGCCGTTGGTGAGCACGACCTGCCGGCAGCCGGCCGCTGCCGCCGTCCGCACCGGATGGGCCACCGCGGCCACGCCCCGTCCCTCGTACAGGTGGGTCCGGCCGAGGAACACCAGCACGCGCTGGCGCCCGACGGTCACGCTGCGCGCCGTGCCGGCGTGGCCGGTCACCGTCGCGGTGGCGAAGCCCGGCAGGTCGGGGAGGGGCACCTCGGCGGCGGGGGAGCCGAGGATGTCGACGGCCGCACCCCAGCCGGAGCCCAGCACGACGGCCACGTCGTGGGAGGGCACGCCGGTACGTTGCGCGAGAGCCGCGGCGGCACGCTCGGCGAGCGCCGCGGGATCGGGACCGGCGGAGGACGTGTCCGGGTCGGGCAGGTTCACCGGAGCGACTGTAGGCGGTGCCGGCTCAGCGGCAGGGTCGGCGCCGCAGGTCGGCGACGTAGTCTTCGGGGGCTCCCGCCGCTTCGGCGGCGTCGGCGAGCATGCCCAGGTAGCGGGCGTTCGGGAGTCCGCCCTCGTACGCGTCCACCACGTACAGCCAGGCGAGCACCGGGCCTTCCAGCGTCTCGACGCGCAGCCGGATCTTGCGGAAGCGCCGAAGGTCCAGGCCCTCCCACTCGTCCATGGCTGCCTCGTCGGCGTCGGTGACGTCGTAGAGCGCCACGAAGACGGTCGGTTCGGGCTCACCGTCATCGCCACGGCCGGCTTCCACGATGGTGGCCACCGCTCCGTCCCAGCCGAGGTCCGCACCGGCGAACGTCAGCCGCCAGCCGGGGATCCACCCCGTGCCCTGCAGCGGGGAGTGCGGCGCGCGGTGGGCCATGGCCATCGGGTCGAGGCTCGAGGCGTAGGCGGCGTACAGCAACGGCTGCTCCTGGGGGACGACGGCGGGCTGTGGGCAAGGATGCCCGACGGGTCGTAGGTGGCTGTGGGCGTGAGGCGGATCGGCGCAGGGCGGCGCCGGTCAGAAGTCGAAACCGCCGAAGTCGCCCCCGCCGAAGTCGCCCCCGCCGAAGTCGCCCCCGCCGACGTCCCCGCCGACGTCACCCCCACCGTCGCCACCGTCCCCGCCCGCGTCGCCACCGTCCCCGCCGGCGTCGCCGAGGTCGTAGCCGACGGGAGCCCACAGCATCGATCCCAGCAGGGTGCCCATGAGCAGGCCGTTGAGCATGTACGCGCCCTGCGACCCGTACCAGCCCCGAGCCCACGGGCCGTACTCGGGCCCGGCCTCCCAGTAGGGCTTCTGGCCGGCGGCGGTGGGCACCGTTCGGGCGTCGGGCTGCAAGCCGTCGTCGATCCGGGCCTGGCAGGCGGCGCAGACGGGCACGTCGCGGGCCGCGCCGCCGGGCGGTGCCCACGAGGCGTCGGCGACGGCGATCCCGTGCCGCTGGTCGAAGAAGCAGGGGCCTCGGCGGCTCGGCAGCTCGCGGCCTTCACGCCGAGCCTGCAGCGTTGCCAGCGCGAACCGGCCGTCGTCGAGGGCTCGAGTGACCCACTGCAGGTCCTCGGGCGTCGCCGCGTTGTCCAGTGCGGCCTTGGCGTTCTCGTAGGCGTCCAGCGCGCGCTGCCAGTCGGCCAGTGCTTCCTCGCCCAGCCCCTCGGGCAGCGGCTCGCGACTGAGCTGCTCGCCGAGCTGGGTGACGTCCTCCGAGGCCACCCGACGCACGGCGTCCATCCGGGGGTCGGGCGCACGCCGACGGCCGGTGACCGACGGGGCGGACCCCTCGGACAGACGGCCGGACCGGGTGGACCGACCCACCAACCAGACGACGAGGCCGACGGCGATCAGGATGAGCAGCAGCTCCACGTCGTCCAGTGTGGCTCAGCAGACGTGCACCGGCCAGACGGGGAGGGTGTCGCGCGGGTCGGGGTCGGCGGGCGGTACCGGGCGGCGCCGGTGCTCCGACAGGTGTTCGAGCAGCGCCCCGAGGGCACGCTGGCGGGCCACCTCGGGCTCGCGCGGGTCGGTGACCACGTCGGCGAGCACCTGACTGGCGCCGGCGGCGGTCGCGGCCCGCACGACCTGGACGACCGTCGCGCGGTCGGTGTCGACTCCGAACTCGGCCACCTCGTGAGCCAGGGAGTCAAGGGCGAGGGGAGACAGGGCGAAGGTGATGGTGGCGGTGCTCATACCCAGCACAGTACGGCCGAAGAAGCATCATGAAAAGCGATGGTTTGTTATCACAATGATCGAGTAGTCTTATGACTATGACGCTGCTTCGCGATGTGGACGTACGGCACCTGGCAGCGCTGCAGGCGGTCGCCCGGGAGGGGTCCTTCGGCCGGGCCGCCGCCGCGCTCGGCTTCTCCCAGGCGGCGGTGAGCCAGCAGGTGGCCGCGCTCGAGAAGGCGGTCGGGATGGCGCTGTTCGACCGGCCGGGCGGGCCTCGTCCGGCCCGGCTCACTCCCGCCGGGGCGTTGCTGCTCGAGCACGCGCAGGCAGTGCTGGACCAGCTCGCCACGGCGCAGCGGCAGCTCGAGGACCTGCGCGCCGGGGTCGGGGGGCGGTTGCGGGTCGGCACGTTCCAGAGCGTCTCGGTCAAGCTCCTCCCGCGCATCGTGGCCGACCTGCGTCGAGAGGCGCCCGGGGTGGACATCGAACTGCACCAGTCCGACGACAACCCGGAGCTGCTGACCGGGGTGGCCAGCGACGACTTCGACCTGTCCTTCGTGCTCGGCCCGGTTCGTGACCCGGGGATCGAGGCCGCCGACCTGTGTACCGACCCGTTCGTCGCGGTCGTGGCCGCCGAGGACTGCCCGGTGGCGTCCGGGCCCTACCCGCTGCGGCTGCTCGACAACGCCGCGTGCATCGGCCAGGACGTGGACGACGCCTGCCAGCGGCTCGTCGACACCGGCCTGCGGGGAGCCGGGGTGGCGGTGCGGTACGTGTTCCGGTCCAACGACAACAGCGCCGTGCAAGCGATGGTCGCCGCCCGGATGGGTGTGTCGATCATGCCGCTGCTGGCGGTCGACCTCGACGACCCCACCGTGCACGTGCACCCGCTGCGGCCGAGTATCCCCCCTCGCCGGGTCTGCCTGGCCCGCCGGCGCGGGCGCACACTTCCGGCGGTGGCCGATCGCTTCGCCGCGCTGGCCGTCCAGCACAGCGCCGCGGTTGCCGCCGAGCACCTGGCCTACGAGCGGCGGGAGCAGGTCGACGTCAGTCGGTGATCTCGCAGATCACTGCGCCGCTGGACACGGTGGTGCCGACCTCGGCGGACAGGTTGCTGACGGTCCCGGCCTTGTGTGCGTTGAGGGGCTGCTCCATCTTCATCGCCTCGAGAACCACCACGAGGTCGCCCGCTGCCACCTGGTCACCGTCGCTGACCGCGATCTTGACGATCGTGCCCTGCATGGGTGAGCTGAGCGCCGTGCCCGACGCGCCGGCGGCAGCGCCGGCGCCGCCCTTGCGTCCGCCCCGGTGGGCCGACGGACGGGCCGCCCCGGCGCCGCCCGCAGGGGCGGCGGTGACAGCCAGCGCGGCCGGTAGGGCCACCTCCAGCCGCTTGCCGTCGACCTCGACCGTGACCCGCTGGCGTCCGGCCGGCTCCTCGGCCTCGGCCGCGCCGTCGAAGGGCGGGATGGTGTTGTCCCACTCGGTCTCGATCCAGCGGGTGTGGATGGTGAACGGGGTCTGCCCGACCTCCGGCGCGAAAGCCGGGTCGGACACCACCGCGCGGTGGAACGGCAGCACCGTGGCCAGGCCCTCGACGGTGAACTCGGCCAGAGCCCGGCGGGACCGCTCCATCGCCTGGGGGCGGTCGGCCCCGGTGACGATGAGCTTGGCCAGCAGCGAGTCGAAGTTCTGCCCGATGACACTGCCGGATTCCACGCCGGAGTCGACCCGTACGCCGGGGCCGCTGGGTGGGCGGAAGGCGGTCACCGGCCCGGGGGTGGGCAGGAAGTTGCGCCCGGCGTCCTCGCCGTTGATGCGGAACTCGATGGAGTGGCCGCGGATCTCCGGGTCGTCGTAGCCGAGTTCCTGGCCCTCGGCGATGCGGAACATCTCCCGGACGAGGTCGATCCCGGTCACCTCCTCGCTCACCGGATGCTCGACCTGCAGCCGGGTGTTGACCTCGAGGAACGAGATCGAGCCGTCCTGACCGACGAGGAACTCGACCGTCCCGGCGCCGTAGTAGCCCGCCTCGCGCAGGATCGCCTTGCTCGCCGCGTACAGCCTCGCGTTCTGGTCGTCGGTCAGGAACGGTGCCGGGGCCTCCTCGACGAGCTTCTGGTGCCGACGCTGCAGCGAGCAGTCCCGGGTGGAGACCACCACGACGTTGCCGTGCTGGTCGGCCAGGCACTGGGTCTCGACGTGGCGCGGCTTGTCCAGGTAGCGCTCGACGAAGCACTCGCCCCGCCCGAACGCGGCGGTCGCCTCGCGCACCGCGGACTCGTACAGCTCGGCCACCTCGTCCATCTCCCGGGCGACCTTGAGCCCTCGGCCGCCGCCCCCGAACGCCGCCTTGATGGCGATCGGCAGGCCGTGCTCCTGGGCAAAGTCGACCACCTCGGCGGCACCGCTCACCGGGTCCTGGGTGCCCGCGACCAGCGGTGCCCCGGCGCGCTCGGCGATGTGCCGAGCCCTGACCTTGTCCCCGAGCGCCTCGATCGCCGCCGGCGGGGGCCCGACCCAGGTCAGCCCCGCGTCCATCACGGCCTGGGCGAAGTGGGCGTTCTCGGCCAGGAACCCGTAGCCGGGGTGGACCGCGTCGGCACCGGAGCGGGCGGCGATCGCCAGCAGCTTGTCGATGACCAGGTACGTCTCGGCGCTGGTCTGACCGTCCAACGCGTACGCCTCGTCGGCGAGCTGCACGTGCAGCGCGTCCCGGTCGGAGTCGGCGTAGACCGCGACCGAACCGATCCCGGCGTCCTTGCAGGCACGAGCGACCCTGACGGCGATCTCTCCGCGGTTGGCGATGAGGACCTTGCTGATGGTGGCCACGATTCGCCAGTCTAGGAGAGGCCTTCGTGCGGGCGAACAGGCGATAGGTCCTGTGCTCCGATGCCGCCGAGGGGTCCTACGGTGGCCCCATGAGCTTCGCGCTGTCTGAGGACCACGAGTCGTTCCGCAAGGTCGTCCGCGACTTCGCCGAGGCCGAGGTGGCCCCGAACGCCGCGGCGTGGGACCGCGAGCACCACTTCCCGGTCGAGCTGGTGCACCAGATGGGGGAGCTGGGGCTGTTCGGCATCACCGCACCGGTGGAGTACGGCGGGGCCGGCGGCGACTTCACCAGCCTGTGCATCGCCATCGAGGAGCTGGGCCGGGTGGACCAGTCCATCGGCATCACGCTGTCGGCCGGTGTCGGTCTGGGCATCACCCCGATCGCCACCTTCGGCACCCCCGAGCAGAAGGACCGGTGGCTGCCCGACCTCGTGGCGGGCCGCGCGCTGGCCGCCTTCGGGCTCACCGAGCCCGAGGCCGGGTCGGACGCCGGCGCCACTCGCACGAAGGCCCGGCTGGAGGGTGGGGAGTGGGTGATCGACGGAGCCAAGGCGTTCATCACCAACTCGGGCAGCTCGATCACCTCCGTGGTCACGGTCACCGCCCGCACCGGGGTGGCGCACGACGGTTCGGCGGAGATCTCCGCGCTGCTCGTCCCGGCCGGCACGCCCGGGTTCACCGTCCAGCCGCCCTACGACAAGCTGGGCTGGCACGCCTCGGACACCCACGGCCTGGTGTTCGAGGGGGCACGAGTGCCCGAGGCGAACCTGCTGGGCGCGCGGGGGGACGGCTTTCGGCAGTTCCTGTTCACCCTCGACGACGGCCGCATCGCCATCGCTGCGCTCGCGCTCGGCCTGATCCGCGCCTGCCTCGAGCACGCCGCCGCCTACGCCCGCGAGCGCGTCGCCTTCGGCCGTCCGATCGGGGCGAACCAGGGCGTGGCGTTCCCGCTGGCCGACCTGGAGGTGGCCGCAGAGGCGGCCCGGCTGCTGGTCTACCGGGCCGCCGCCCTCAAGGACGCCGGCGCCGACCGGGCCGAGCTCAAGCGGGCCGCCGCCAGGGCCAAGCTGTACGCCACCGAGGCGGCGGTCTCGGCCACCCGGGTGGCCACGCAGGTGTTCGGCGGCTACGGCTTCATCGAGGAGTACCCGGTCGCCCGGTTCTACCGTGACGCCAAGATCCTCGAGGTGGGCGAGGGCACCAGCGAGATCCAGCGGCTCGTGCTCGCCCGTGCGCTCGGGCTGCCGGTGGGCTGATGGGCCACGACCACTGGGCCGAGGTCGGTGCGGCGCGGGCCCGGACCCGTGCACCGAGTGCGTCCGGTGCCGCCAAGCTCGCCTCGCAGCGCAAGCTGTTTGTGCGCGAGCGGCTCGCGCTGCTGCTCGACGAGGGCACGTTCGTCGAGGACGGTCAGCTGGCCAACGCCCGGGTTGAGGGCCTGCCGGCCGATGGGGTCGTCACCGGACACGGCCTGGTGGACGGTCGGCCGGTCGTCGTGGTGGCCAACGACCCCACGGTCAAGGCCGGGTCCTGGGGCGCCCGCACGGTGGAGAAGATCGTCCGAGCCACCGAGATCGCCCTGCGCGAGGAGCTGCCCGTGTTCTGGCTGGTCGACTCGGCCGGGGCGCGGATCACCGACCAGGTCGAGCTGTTCCCGGGCCGGCGGGGAGCCGGCCGCATCTTCTGCAACCAGGTCCAGCTCTCGGGCAAGGTGCCGCAGATCTGCTGCCTGTTCGGTCCGTCGGCGGCCGGCGGGGCGTACATCCCGTCCTTCTGCGACGTGGTGATCATGGTGGAGGGCAACGCGTCCATGTACCTCGGCTCCCCGCGGATGGCCGAGATGGTGGTGGGCGAGCGGGTGACGCTGGAGGAGATGGGCGGCGCGCGGGTGCACGCCACCGTGTCGGGCTGCGGGGACAACCTCGCCGTCGACGACGCCGACGCGATCGACCAGGCCAAGGCGCTGTTCGCCCTGCTGCCAGGGTCGTGGCGGGCGCAGCCGCCCGTCTACGCGGCGGCGCCGCCGTCCCGGCCGTTTCGCCGCGACCTGCTGCCGGCCGACGAGGGCGTCGGCTACGACGTGCACACGGTGGTCGAGGCCCTGCTCGACGAGGACTCCTTCGTCGAGGTCAAGCCGCTGTTCGCCGCCGAGCTGGTGGTCGGTATCGGGCTGCTGGACGGCCACCCGGTCGGGGTGCTGGCCAACAACCCCGGCATCCGAGGCGGGGTGCTGTTCGTCGACTCGGCCGACAAGGCGGCGCGGTTCATCTGGATGTGCGACGCCTACAACATCCCGCTGCTGTACCTGATGGACGTGCCGGGCTTCATGATCGGGTCGGCGGTGGAGCGGCAGGGCATCATCCGGCACGGTGCCAAGATGATCACCGCGGTGGCCGAGGCCACCGTCCCGGTCGTGTCGGTGGTGCTGCGCAAGGCTTACGGGGCGGGGCTGTACGCGATGGCCGGGCCGGGGTTCGGCCCCGACGCCTGCCTGGCGCTGCCGAGCGCGAAGATCGCCGTGATGGGACCCGAGGCGGCCGTCAACGCCGTCTACGCCAACAAGATCGCACAGATCACCGACGAGGTGGAGCGCGAGGCGTACGTGGCTGCCCTGCGCGAGGAGTACGAGGCCGACATCGACATCCTGCGGCTGGCGGCCGACCTCGTGATCGACGCGGTGGTCGAGCCCGAGGAGCTGCGGGCCGAGCTCATTGCCCGCTTCGCCGCGGCGGCCACCAAGGACCGCACCCGCCCGGAGAAACGCCACGGCGTCCCCCCCGTCTGACCCCTCACTCGGTCTGCATGACCGTTTCGGTGGGAGGGTGACGAAATCGACACGGTGAGACCGCAGAACGTGATCGTCGGCGGCTGTGGACAGTGAAGTGGGCGACGCGTCGCTCTCGCTGATGATCCATCTATGCGTGACCTCGACTCCCTCTACGACGTCGCCCGCCGGCAGGGCGGCGCCGTCGCTCGCGTCCAGGCGGTGAGGCTCGGCTTCTCCAGCCGGTCGCTGGCAACCGCCGTCCAGCACGGGAGCCTGGTGGTGCGACATCCGGACGTCTTCGTGCTTGCCGGGGCCACCTCGCCGGGAACTGAGGACTGGGCCGCGTACCTGGCCGGTGGGCCCGGGGCGGTCCTCTCGGCCTGGAGTGCCGCTCGGCGTCAGGGCATGGATTGGGGGCGCGAGCTCAGTGGAGAGCCGTGCATCACTCTCCCGACTCAGCGGCATCTACACCTCGAGGGCGTCCGCGTGCTGCGGTGGCGTCTCCCACCCGAGCAGGTCTACCGCTGTCGAGGCGTGAGCCTGACCCTGTCAGCACGGACGGTGGTCGACTGCCTGCGACTGGGTCCCCGTCACCAGGTGGAGTGGATGCTCGACACAGCCTTGGTGCGGCGGTGGATCACCGTGCAGGAGTTCGCAGCGCAGGTACGCACGCTCACTGGACAACGGGGCGCGCCGATGCTGCGGGACCTGCTGACAGGGGTCGCCAGCGGAGCCCGGTCCCGAGCCGAACGCGTGGCCCAGCAGCTGATTCTCAGCACCGGGGTCCGGGGCTGGGAGTGGAACCTCGAGGTGCCACTGCCGTCTGGAGGCGTCGCCGTGCTGGACGCGGCCCTCCCGCACCTGCGGATCGCAGTGGAGATCGACGGTCGGGCCTACCACGTGGACCCCGACCGCTTCCAGCGGGACCGGACCCGTCAGAACGCGCTCGTGGCCGCAGGCTGGACCGTGCTCAGGTTTACCTGGTGGGACCTGACCGAACGGCCTGACTACGTCGTCCAGGCCATCCTCTCCGCGGTCGCTCGCGCGTCCTGATCACGCTCTGCGGTCGCACAGTGTCGCTTTCGACATCGTGCGACCGAAACGGTGGGGGTGTGGGGTGGGGGGTCAGGCCCAGAGGGACGGCCAGGGGATGTCGAGGTCGGCCAGCAGGATGCGTAGCAGGGGCAGCGAGAGGCCGACGACGGTGTGCGGGTCGCCCTCCACCGAGCGGACGAACGGCCCGCCGAGGCCGTCCAGGGTGAACCCCCCCGCGACGCGCAGCGGCTCGCCGGTGGCGACGTAGGCCTCGATCTCGGCTTCGGTGACGTCGGCGAAGGTGACCAGCGTCGAGGCGATGGCTCCGACCTCGCGGTCGGAGTCAAGGTCGACCAGGTGGTGGCCGGTGTGCAGCACGCCCGACCGGCCCCGCATCTGCCGCCAGCGCGTTGCCGCGTCGGCAGCGTCGAGCGGCTTGCCGTACGCCTGTCCGTCCAGCTCGAAGACCGAGTCGCACCCGAGCACCAGCTCCTGACCCACGTGCAGCCTGTCCGCGCCCAGCCGGTTCGCGACGGCCTGCGCCTTGCGCCGGGCCAGCAACAGCGCCGTCCCGGACGGCGAGCCGCCGTCGACGCCGTCCTCGTCGACCCCGCTGACGACCGCCTCGGGCTCGATGCCGGCGGCTCGCAGCGTGGCGAGCCGGGCCGGGGACGCCGAGGCCAGCACGAGACGTCGACCAGCAGCCACGCGCCGAGCATAGGCAGCGCCGTCGGCCGGTACCGTCACCGACCGAGCAGGCACAGATCAGGTGGGTGCCCCGACGGCTGCAGCGGGCCGGGATCACCCGTCCGGTGCCGTACCACGGCTGACCTCCACGCAGCCCCGGTTCACCGGTGAGGTGCTGGCCGAGCTGGCCCGGCTCGGCGACACGGGAATCACGTCGCTGCGCGGCCCGTCGGCCCGGCTGAGGCCGGCTCCGTCGTCGGCGCGGGGCCGGAGGCAGCCACCCACACGGGAGCGCGGCGCCGGCATGGTCACTGGGCACGGGTCCGGTCAGGACGACGGCCGCCGCCGATCGGCTCGGTGCCCGGCTGGCGGCTCGCGACGACCGTTCCTAGCGCGGCCAGCCGCTGGCTCGCCACGCACCCGGGCCGGCGGCGACGGGGTCGCGCAGTCCCCGCCAGTAGGCCGACCACCCGCCGCCGACCTCGGCCGGGCCGGTCGGGCCACCCGCACCTGTGGCCGCGGCGGCCGCGGACAGCACCGCGACCACGGCCGCGAGCTCGACGTCGGTGGGCCGGCCCCGCACCTGCCAGACGCCGCTCACAGCGGGATGTTCCCGTGCTTCTTCGGCGGCAGGGTCTGCCGCTTGCTGCGTAGCGCCCGCAGCGCTTGGGTGACGGCCACCCGAGTGCGCGACGGGGCGATGACGGCGTCGACGTAGCCGCGGTCGGCCGCCGTGTAGGGGTTGGCCAGCTCGGCCTCGTAGTGCTGCTGGAAGGACGTGCGCAGCGCTTCGGGGTCCGACGCCGTGGCCAGCTCGCGGCGGTACAGGATGTTGACCGCTCCCTGCGCGCCCATGACCGCGACCTGCCCGGTGGGCCAGGACAGGTTGACGTCGGCGCCGAGGTGCTTGGAGCCCATGACGACGTAGGCACCGCCGTAGGCCTTGCGGGTGATGACGGTCACCTTGGGAACGGTGGCCTCGGCGTAGGCGTAGATCAGCTTGGCGCCCCGACGGATGATCCCCTCGTGCTCCTGCCCGGTGCCGGGCAGGAAGCCGGGCACGTCGACGAACGTCAGCACCGGGACGTTGAACGCGTCGCAGGTGCGCACGAACCGCGCTGCCTTCTCCGAGGCGGCGATGTCGAGCGTGCCGGCGAACTGCATCGGCTGGTTGGCCACGACGCCCACCGCATGCCCCTCGACCCGTCCGAAGCCGGTCAGCATGTTCGGCGCGTACAGCGCCTGCACCTCGAGGAACTCCCCGTCGTCCAGCACGGTCTCGATCACCGTGTGCATGTCGTAGGGCTGGTTGGCCGAGTCGGGGATGAGCGTGTCCAGAGCCAGGTCGGCGTCCGTGGCCTGCATCGGCATCGGCTCGATCGGCGGCAGCACCGGCGGGTCGGAGAGGTTGTTCGACGGCAGGTACGACAGCAGCTCCTTGACGTAGTCCAGCGCGTCCTTCTCGTCCGAGCCGAGGTAGTGCGCGTTGCCGCTCACGGCGTTGTGGGTGCGCGCGCCGCCGAGCTCCTCGAAGCCGATGTCCTCGCCCGTGACGGTCTTGATCACCTCGGGGCCGGTGATGAACATGTGCGAGGTCTGGTCGACCATCACGGTGAAGTCGGTGATGGCCGGGGAGTAGACCGCACCGCCGGCGCAGGGACCCATGATCAGCGATACCTGGGGCACGACCCCGGAGGCCATCACGTTGCGGTAGAAGATCTCGCCGTAGAGGCCGAGCGAGACCACGCCCTCCTGGATGCGCGCGCCGCCGGAGTCGTTGATGCCGATGACCGGGCAGCCGATCTTGAGTGCCATGTCCATGACCTTGACGATCTTCTCTCCGAAGACCTCACCGAGGCTGCCGCCGAACACGGTGAAGTCCTGGGCGAACACGGCGACCTGGCGGCCGTCGATGGTGCCCACGCCGGTGACCACGCCGTCGCCGTAGGGGCGGGTGGCCTCCAGCCCGAAGGCCGACGAGCGGTGCCGCGACAGCTCGTCGAACTCCATGAACGAACCCTCGTCGAGCAGCGCCGCGATGCGCTCCCGGGCCGTCATCTTGCCCTTGGCGTGCTGCTTGGAGACCGCCTTCTCCGATCCGGCGTGGATGGCCTCCTCGACCCTGGCTTGCAGGTCGACCAGCTTGGTGGCGGTGGTGCTCACCTCACGGGTGGGTGCCGGCTCGGCTGCCATGGCGTCCTCCTCGCTCCGGGCGTGGGTGGGGGCAGACGTCTCACCAGCGTAGTGAGCCGCCGCGCGCGCGGGACGGCTGGTGCTGGCTAGCCTTCAGGCGTGTGACCGGCACCCCCTCGCCGCTGCCGGCAGGCCCGCCGCTGCGCTGGCTCGACGCGGTGGCCTCGACCCAGGACGTGCTGGTGGCGGCGGCCCGGGAGGGGCAGGCCGCGCAGGCCGTCGCGACCACGTCCCAGCAGGCGGGGCGGGGCCGACGGGGCCGGCAGTGGTCCTGCCCGGCCGGCGACGGCCTGGCCGTGTCGGTGCTGCTGCGCCCGACCAGGGCCGACGGCTGGACCTGGCTGCCGCTGCTCACCGGGGTGGCGGTGCACCGGGCGCTGGACCGGCTCGGTGCCCGTGACTGCGTGCTCAAGTGGCCCAACGACGTGCTCGCACGCGGCGGCAAGCTCGCCGGCCTGCTCGCCGACCGGGTGGAGGGCGACGCAGGTGCGCTCGCGGGCACGGCGGGCGGGGCCGCTGTCGTGCTCGGCATCGGGGTCAACCTGCGCTCCGGCGCGCTGCCGGTCGGGGGTGTGGGGCTGGATGCCGTCGTGCCCGGCCGGGCCCCCGGCGCGGTCGAGGTGGCCTCGTCGGTGCTGCTCGCGCTGGCTACCGCGGTGCAGCGCTGGGAGCAGGGAGACGACCACGCCCTGCGCGAGGCCTACCGTCGCCGGTGCGCCACCCTGGGCCGTGCGGTCTCGGTCACGCTGCCCGGCGGCGCTGTCGTCGGGGGCCGGGCCGTCGACGTCGACGCCGACGGCAGGCTGGTCGTGGCCGCGCCGGGCGGCGCGCTCGTGCCGCTGTCGGCCGGCGACGTGGTGCACGTGCGGGCGCCGCTGTGCGGGGAGGCGTGACCGTCCCTGCCCCCGCGTCTGCCACGATGCGCGCCATGGGATACCCCGAGGACGTCCTGGGCAGCGGCGAGTCGATCCTGCTGCACACCCGCACGCACTGGAAGGCGGTCGTCGGCGCCATCGTCTGGGCCCTGCTCGGCGTGGTCGGCATCGTCGTGGTACTCGCGTTCATCCCGGCCGACGGGGCGACCGGCACCGTTCGCTGGATCGCCCTGCTGGCGATCGTGGTGGCGCTGCTGGTGCTGTCGGTGTGGCCGACGATGACCTGGCTCAGCGGCAGCTACACCATCACCAGCCAGCGGATCATGGAGCGCAAGGGGCTGCTGCGTCAGACCGGCCGCAACATCCCGTTGCAACGGGTGAGCGGGGTGTCGTTCCAGAAGGACCTGCTCGATCGGATGGTCGGCTGCGGCACGCTCAAGATCGAGTCGTCGGCCGAGTTCGCCAGCGTCGTCTTCCGCGACGTGCCCGGCGTGGAGCAGGTGCAGCGGCTGGTCACCGACCTCATCGCCGACCAGCGCGGCGGGCAGTGACTCTCAGGCGTTCGCGGCGAGGGCCAGGGACGGCTCGGCCGCGGCCGGCCTGAACACGAACCGTCGGTAGGACCAGAACCGGAAGGCGGTGCCGAGGGCGAGGCCGACGACGTTGGCCGCGATGTTGTCCGCCAGCGGGCTGCGCAGGTCGAGCACGTAGTGGCTGACGGCCAGGGTCCCGACGGCGATCCCCATCGCGATCCCGTTGAGAACGAAGAACAGCACGTACTCGCGCACGTACCCGCTGCGCTCCCGGTGCCGCCAGGTCCACTGGCGGTTCCCGGCGTAGGTGACCATGGTGGCGACCACCACCGAGACGATCTTGGCCGTCAGCGGCTTGTCGTACAGCGGCCCCTCGCCCCCGGCGAAGCGCAGCAGGTTGAACAGGCCCACGTCGACGACGAAGCCGACCCCACCGACGGCAAGGAACTTGCCCGCCTCGGCAGCCACGGAGCCGATCCGCGACCGGGTCGCGTCCGGTACCCGCATTCGACCCAGGATACCGGTGCTGCCTAGGGTCGGTGCACGTGAGCGCCGCTGCCTCGGCTCCACCCTGGTGGGACCGACCCGAGCACCGCCCGGTGGTCGGCGTGGTCGGCGCAGGACAGCTGGCCCGGATGATGGCGCAGGCGGCAATCGCGCTCGACGTCGAGATCCGGTTGTTGTCGGCGTCGGCCGACGACTGTGCGGCGCTGGTCGTGCCTGCCACCACGGTCGGCGACGAGCGCGGGCTGGCCGACCTGAGTGCCCTGGCCAGCGGCGTGGACGTGCTCACGTTCGACCACGAGCACGTGCCGCAGGTCCACCTGGAGGCACTGGAGACCGCCGGAGTCGTCGTCCTGCCGGGCAGCGCCGCGCTGCACCACGCCCAGGACAAGGCCACCATGCGCACCGACCTGGCGGCGGTTCGCGCGCCGGTGCCGAGGTTTCGGGTGTTGCCGCCCGGAGCCGACGGGCCGGCGGTGGCCGAGGCGGCCGACGCGGTCGGCGGGTGGCCGGTGGTGCTCAAGACCGCCCGTGGCGGGTACGACGGCAAGGGCGTGTGGGTCGTGGACTCACCCGACGGCGACCTGTCGGCGCTGCGGGCCGGGGTGCCGGTGCTCGTCGAGGAGCGGGTCCCGTTCGTGCGCGAGCTGTCCGCGCTGGTGGCCCGCTCACCGTCCGGTCAGGCGGTCGCCTACCCGGTGGTCGAGTCGGTGCAGCGCGACGGCGTCTGCGTCGAGGTGGTAGCGCCGGCACCCGGGCTGTCTGCCGTGGTGGCCGTGGCGGCGCAGCGGCTGGCGTTGCAGGTGGCCCAGCGGCTCGGGGTCGTCGGTGTGCTGGCCGTCGAGCTGTTCGAGCTGGCCGACGGCGGCCTGCTGGTGAACGAGCTGGCGATGCGCCCCCACAACACCGGTCACTGGACCATCGACGGTGCCGTCACCTCGCAGTTCGAGAACCACCTGCGAGCGGTGCTCGACCTGCCGCTGGGCTCGCCGGTCGCCCGCGCGCCGGTGACGGTGATGGTCAACGTGCTCGGTGGCGACCTTCCGGACGTGCACCGCGCGCTGCGGCACGTGCTGGCCCGGGACCCGGCCCTGCGCGTGCATCTGTACGGCAAGCGGGTGCGCCCGGGCCGCAAGATCGGGCACGTGACGGTGGTGGGGGACGACCTGGACGAGCTGCGGGAGCGGGCCTGGCACGCGGCGGACTACCTGAGCGGGGTGATCGACGAGTGAGCCGAGCGGACGTGCCGGGTGGGCACCCCTTGGTCGGGGTGGTGATGGGCTCGGACAGCGACTGGCCGACGATGTCGGCGGCCGCTGACGTGCTGGCCGAGTTCGGGGTGCCGCACGAGGTGGACGTGGTGTCGGCACACCGGATGCCGCAGGCGATGCTCGCCTACGGGGCCGGGGCGGCCGAGCGGGGTCTGCGCGTCCTCGTCGCCGGGGCGGGAGGCGCCGCGCACCTGCCGGGGATGCTGGCCGCTGTCACCCCGCTGCCCGTGATCGGCGTCCCGGTGCCGCTGAAGGTGCTCGACGGGCTGGACTCGCTGCTCTCGATCGTGCAGATGCCCGCCGGTGTGCCGGTCGCCACCGTGGCCGTGGGCAACGCTCGCAACGCCGGCCTGCTGGCCGTGCGCATCCTGGCCGCCGGCGAGGGGGTGGCGGCCGGGTCGCTGCGGGAGGCGATGGTCGCGTTCCAGGCCGACCTCGAGGCGACCGCCCGGGCCAAGGGGGAGGCACTGCGGGCGTCTCGCGGAGCCGCGGAGTAGGTGCCGGGGGACGGCGGCGTAGGTCAGGCAGCCGGACCCAGGCGCGGCCACTCGATGGCCGGGCAGCGGTCCATCACCATGTCCATCCCGGCGGCCGTGACCCGGCGGTAGGCCTCGGGGTCGACCACGCCCAGCTGGAACCACACCGCCTGGGCACCGATCGCCACCGCCTGGTCGGCCACCGGCCCGGCCAGCTCGGAGCGTACGAACACGTCGACGCAGTCGACGTCGAAGGGGATGTCGGCGAGCGTGGCGTAGCCGGTCTCGCCATGCACCTGCTCGGCCTTCGGGTGGACCGGGACGATGCGCTTGCCATGGGCCTGCAGGAACGACGACACCCGGTAGGCCGCACGTGCGGCGTTCCCGGACAGGCCGACCACCGCCCAGGTCTCGCAGTCGGCCAGCACCCGGCGGACGACCGCGTCGGGCGGCGCGAGGGTCACGGCCGGCCCAGTCCTCGGTAGGTCCAGCCGGCGGCCCGCCACGCGCCCGCGTCCAGGCAGTTGCGGCCGTCGACGAGGACCGGGGTGCGCACCACCTCGCGCAGCGCTCGCGGGTCGAGCTCGGCGAACTCGGCCCACTCGGTCAGGTGCAGCACGACGTCGGCGTCCCGGCAGGCGGCCGTGACCGAGTCGGCGTAGGCGAGCGTCGGGAACACCTGGCGCGCGTTGCGCGCGGCCTTGGGGTCGTAGACCCGAACCTGCGCGCCCTGCAGCTGCAGCTGCCCCGCGACGTTGAGGGCGGGGGAGTCGCGGACGTCGTCGGAGTCGGGCTTGAAGGCCACCCCGAGCACGGCGACCCGCGCGCCGAGCACGCTCCCTCCGGCCGCCTCGCGGGTGACATCGACGGCCCGCTGTCGGCGCCGCATGTTGATCGCGTCGATCTCGCGCAGGAACGACAGCGCGTCGGGGGCACCGATCTCGCCGGCCCGGGCCATGAAGGCACGGATGTCCTTGGGCAGGCAGCCGCCGCCGAAGCCGAGGCCGGCGTTGAGGAAGCGGCGGCCGATCCGCTCGTCGTGGCCGATGGCGTCGGCCAGCGCGACGACGTCGGCGTCCACGACCTCGCAGATCTCGGCGATGGCGTTGATGAACGAGATCTTGGTGGCGAGGAAGGCGTTGGCCGACACCTTCACCAGCTCGGCGGTGGCGAAGTCGGTGCTGACCACCGGGGTTCCGGCCCCGATCGCCTTGGCGTAGACCTGCCGCAGCACCTGCTCGTCCTCGGCTCGGCGCACGCCGAAGACGAGGCGGTCGGGGGAGAGCGTGTCGTCGACCGCGTGCCCCTCCCGCAGGAACTCCGGGTTCCAGGCCAGCGACACCTCCGCTCCGGCGGGGGCCAGCTCGACCAGCAGGTCGGCCAAGCGCTGCGCGGTGCCGACGGGCACGGTCGACTTGCCGACGACCAGTGCCGGTCGGTCGAGGTGCTCGGCCAGGGCGGTGACGGCCGCGTCGAGGTGGCTGAGGTCGGCGGCGAGGCCGTCGGTGCGCTGGGGCGTGCCGACGCAGAGGAAGTGGACGTCGCCGAAGGCGCCGGCCTCGGCGAAGGAGGTGGTGAAGCGCAGCCGCCCGGCCGCGATCTGCTGCTCGACCATCGGTTGGAGGCCGGGCTCGTAGAAGGGGACGTCCCCGGCGGCGAGGGTCTTCACCTTGCGGTCGTCCACGTCGACGCCGAGCACCTGGAAGCCGAGCTCGGCCATGCAGGCCGCGTGCGTGGCGCCGAGGTAGCCGGTGCCGACGACCGTGATCCTGGGTGCGGGCGCGCTGCTCACCGTGCTAAGGGTAGGCCAGCACCTCGGGGGGGACGGCTGTCCCGTCACGCAGCGAGGCCCATAGCGCCGGCGCGAGCGCCTCGTCCCAGAGCAGCACCGAGCCGACCCGGGTATCGGCTGACCCGCCGACGGGGACGGTCAGCATCTGCCCGCCCGGGCCGGTGGCGCTCCGTGCCGCGAGGCCGAAGCGGCCGAGGTCGACCGGGCCCATTCCCTCGTCGACGGTGAGGGCGGCACCCACGGCGGCCGCGAGCGGGACCGATCGCAGCGGGTTGAGCAGCACGGCCGGGCTTGCGGCCCGCTCGGCCAGCGCGGCGACGAACTCACGCTGCCGTTCGACCCGGCCGAGGTCACCGCGGGGGTCGCTGTAGCGCGCCCGCACGTAGCCGAGGGCCTGGGCGCCGTCCAGCACCTGGCAGCCGGGGAGCAGGTTGATGCCTGCCCGGGGGTCGTCCAGGGGGATCGTCGGGCACACCTGCACGCCGCCGACCCCCTGCACGATGCGGTAGAAGCCGTCGAAGCCCACCTCGACGTAGCCGTCGATGCGCACGCCGGTGGCGGCCTCCAGGGTCTGCACCAGCAACGCCGGGCCTCCCAGGGCGTAGGCGGCGTTCACCTTGTTCTCGCCGTAGCCCGGGATGTCGACCAGGGAGTCGCGGGGGACGCTGATGAGCGTGGCCACCCCATCCGGAGCGGTGCTGAGCAGCAGGATGGTGTCGGTGAGCCGGGAGTCGGTCGCTCCGGTGGACAGCTGGGCCTGCTGCTCGGGCGTCAGCCCGGAGCGGCTGTCGGAGCCGACCACGAGCCAGGTCTGTCCCGGGCCTGCCGCAGGGCGCGGCTCGGGTGGCATGGCGGCCACCCGGTCCACTCCCACCAGCACCAGGCCGGCCAGCACCAGCGGGTAGGCGAGTACCAGCAGCAGCGCCAGCAGCCACCAGCGCCGCCGCCGACGGCGGGATCGGGGCGGGGTCGGGGCGGCCCGGGGCAGGGCGTGGACGGGTGGGGCACCCGGTGGCGGCAGGACCGAGGTCGGCTGCGCCGTGGCGGGCCCGCTGCGGACGCGGGGGATCAGCTGCGTCTGCTGCATCCGGGGGTCCTCGGGGACCTGCCCGCGGGGGCGTGCCATGGCTGGCAAGGTACCTGCGTGCTGCCGTCCAGCGCCGACCTCACCACTCTGCAGCGCGAGGTCGAGGTGGTCTCCGACCGGTTGCGCCACCTCGGGACGGCCCGGCTACGGCTGGTGTCCGAGCAGGTCAGGCAGCACCTACGCGTCCTGGCGGCGCTGTCGCTGAGCGCCAACGCGCGACCCGAGCAGCCGTTGCCAGTCGTGGCCGACCTCGCGCTGGGCGACCAGGTGGCAGTGCTGGGGCGTGAGGTGGTCGACGGGCTGCGGCAGCGGCCGAACCCGCCCCTGCTGGCCGAGGCGCTGGCCTGCCTGGCCGACCTGCGCTCGTCGTTGCCCTGACGCGCAGGGTCGCTCGGCACGCCCCGCCCGGCGCCAGTGCCTAGAGTCGCGGCGTGGAGTTCGCGGAGTCGGTGATCGACCTGGTCGGCAACACCCCTCTGGTGCGGCTGCACCACGTCGTGCCGGCCACCGAGCCGGTGGTGCTGGCGAAGGTGGAGTACCTCAACCCCGGTGGCTCGGTGAAGGACCGGATCGCGGTGCGCATGGTCGAGGCCGCCGAGGCCTCGGGGCAGCTGCGTCCCGGTGGGACGATCGTCGAGCCGACGAGCGGCAACACCGGCGTGGGGCTGGCGCTGGTGGCCCAGCAGCGGGGCTACCGCTGCGAATTCGTGGTGCCCGACAAGGTGGCGCCGGACAAGATCGCGGTGCTGCGGGCGTACGGGGCGAAGGTGCACGTGTGCCCGACGGCTGTCCCGCCCGACCACCCCGACTCGTACTACTCGGTGTCGGACCGGCTGGTGGCCCAGATCCCTGGCGCGTGGAAGCCCGACCAGTACTCCAACCCCGACAACCCGCGTTCGCACTACGAGACGACCGGTCCGGAGATCTGGGCCCAGACCGACGGCCGGATCACCCACTTCGTGGCCGGTATCGGCACCGGCGGCACCATCAGCGGGGTGGGCCGCTACCTCAAGGAGGTGTCCGGCGGCACGGTGCAGGTGGTCGGCGCGGACCCGATCGGCTCGGTCTACTCGGGCGGCACCGGCCGCCCGTACCTTGTCGAGGGCGTGGGGGAGGACTTCTGGCCGTCCACCTTCGACCCGGGTGTGTGCGACCGAGTGGTCGAGGTGTCCGACGCGGCCTCGTTCGCGATGACGCGGCGGCTGGCCCGCGAGGAGGGCCTGCTGGTGGGCGGCTCGTGCGGCATGGCCACCCAGGCGGCGGCCCGGCTGTGTGGCGAGCTCGCCGGCCGTGGCCGCACCGACGCTCTCGTCGTGGTGCTGCTGCCCGACGGCGGTCGGGGCTATCTCACCAAGGTGTTCGACGACGCCTGGCTGGCCCGCTACGGGTTCTTGCAGGCCGACGACGACACGACCGTCGGTGACGTGCTGACCAGCACCGGCCACGGCATGCCCGACCTCGTGCACACCCACCCGAACGAGACGGTCGCCGAGGCGGTGGCGATCCTGCGCGAGTACGCGGTGTCGCAGATGCCGGTGGTCCGCGCCGAGCCGCCGGTGGTGGCGGCCGAGGTGGCCGGATCGGTGTCGGAGCGCGGACTGCTCGAGGCGCTGTTCACCGGCCGCGCGGACCTCACCGACCCGGTGGAGGCGCACATGGCCCCGCCGCTGCGGGAGATCGGCTCCGGCGAGCCGGTGGCGGCGGTGGTGGACGCGCTGCACGAGGTCGACGCCGTGCTCGTGCTGGCTGATGGGCGCCCGGTCGGGGTGCTCACGCGCCAGGACCTGCTCGAGCATGTCACCCGGCGCGGACACTGAGGGAGCGGGCATGGATGCCGAGACCTGGGACGCTCGCTACGCGGCCGCGCAGCGGGTCTGGTCGGCCGAGCCGAACCACTGGGTGGTGCTGCTCACCGAAGACCTGCCGGTCGGGCGTGCCCTCGACCTGGGCGCCGGTGAGGGCCGCAACGCGCTCTGGCTGGCTGCGCGTGGCTGGGCGGTCACGGCCGTCGACTTCTCCGCGGTGGCCGTCGAGCGCGGACGCGCGTCCGCGGGCGGCACCCGGGTCGACTGGCAGGTGGCCGACGTGACCAGCTACGCCCCCGACGCCCCGCTCGACCTCGTGCTGGTGTGCTACCTGCACCTGCCCCGGGAGGTGATGCGCGAGGTGCTCGCCCGCGCCGCCGCGTGGGTGGCGCCCGACGGCCACCTCGTCGTCGTGGGCCACGCCGTGCGCAACCTCGCCGACGGCTGCGGCGGCCCGCAGGACCCCGACCGCCTGCACGACGCCGAGCTGTACGCCGAGGCGGTCGAGGGCCTCGTGGTGGAGCGGCTCGAGGAGGTCGAGCGGGTCACGCCCGAGGGGACGGCGATCGACGTGCTGCTGCGGGCCCGCCGCCCCTGAGTGGGCTCAGGCGCCCAGGCCGACCGGGCAGGAGACACCCGTGCCGCCCAGGCCGCAGTACCCGTTGGGGTTCTTGTCCAGGTACTGCTGGTGGTAGTCCTCGGCGTAGTAGAACGGACCCGCGCTGTCGGGGGCGTCCGGTGACAACGGCCGGATCTCGGTGGTGATCTGTCCGTAGCCCTTGGCCCGCAGTCGCGTCTGGTAGGCCTCGCGGCTGCGCTCGGCGGCGTCCCGCTGCTCGGGGGTGGTCCAGTACAGCGCCGAGCGGTACTGGCTGCCGACATCGTTGCCCTGCCGCATGCCCTGGGTGGGGTCGTGGCCCTCCCAGAAGGTGGCGAGCACCCGCTCCAGCGGGACCTGGGCCGGGTCGAAGACGACCCGGACCGCCTCGGTGTGGCCGGTGCGGGCCGTGCACGTCTCCTCGTAGGTCGGGTTCGGCGTGTAGCCGCCCGCGTACCCGACCGCGGTGGTCCACACCCCGGGCAGCCGCCAGAACAGCCGCTCGGCCCCCCAGAAGCACCCCATGCCGACGACGACCTCCTCCATCCCGGCCGGCACCGGTGCCTCGATCGGGGTGCCGAGCACGGTGTGCACGCCGCCCAGCCGGTAGGGGCGGGCCGAACGGCCGGGCAGGGCGTCCTCGCGTGTGACGAGCCGGGTCTTGACCGCGCCGGCGCCGAACAGGAAGTCGAACATGAGTCCTCCGTGGTGGGGGGCGTGCTCGCCACGAGCAGGCACCCGGACACAACCGTGCCGGGGGGTGCGCTGTTCCGCGACTTGCCGGATCGGTGGGCCAGATGATCGGGTTGCCACATGGCGGACGACCTCGGTGGACTGCGGCCCCTCGCGCTGGGCAGCCCGGGGCCGTTGCGCCGCCGGCTCACGGCCCTCGTGCTCGACGGCACCAAGACGGCCACCACCGGGCTGCTCGCCGAGTACGAGGCGCAGGGTGAGGCGGTCGAGCAGCCGGGGGAGCGGCTCGCCCTGGTCGACGACGACGGCGCCCGCATCGGTGTGGTTCGGGTCAGGCGGGTCGAGCAGACCACGTTCGGCCAGGTGGGCGAGCAGCTGGCGCGCGACGAGGGCGAGGGCTTCACCTCGGTCGAGGAGTGGCGGCGCGCGCACCGGGAGCTCTGGGCCGGCGAGGGGGTGGCGGTGGACGACGACAGCGTGGTCGTGTGCACCTGGTTCACCGTCGAGCGGGGCCTGGATACCCTCGCGATCCACGCGGGCCAGGAGCCCGACCCAGCCACGGGCGCGGTGAACGTGCCGATCTACGCCAGCAGCACCTACGCCCAGGACGGCGTCGGGGCGCTGCGGACAGGCCTGGGCACCGGCTACGACTACAGCCGCAGCGGCAACCCCACCCGCACCGCGCTGCAGGAGTGCCTCGCGGCACTCGAGGGCGGCGCGCACGGCTTCGCGTTCGCCTCCGGCATGGCCGCCGAGGACACACTGCTGCGGGCGCTGCTCCGGCCCGGCGACCACGTGGTGATCCCCGACGACGCCTACGGCGGCACCTACCGTCTGTTCGCCCGGGTGCTGGCCCGCTGGGGCCTGGACTTCACCCCGGCAGCGGTGGACGACCTGGCGGCGGTCGCGGCGGCGATGACGCCGCGGACCCGGCTGGTGTGGCTGGAGACTCCCACCAACCCGCTGCTCACGGTGGCCGACATCGCCGCGGTGGCGGGCCTCGCGCACGACGCCGGCGCCCTGGTCGTCGTCGACAACACCTTCGCCACCCCGGCGCTGCAGCAGCCGCTGCGGCTCGGTGCCGATGCGGTGCTGCACTCGACCACGAAGTACCTGGGCGGTCACTCCGACGTCGTCGGAGGCGCCGTCGTCGTCGACGACGACGACCTGGCCGAGCGGCTGGGTTTCCACCAGAACGCGATGGGTGCGGTCCCCGGTCCGTTCGACGCCTTCCTGACCCTGCGGGGCGTCAAGACCCTCGGGGTACGGATGGAGCGGCACTGCGCCAACGCCGCCGCCGTGGCGGCGCTGCTGCTCGAGCACCCTCGGGTCCGATCCGTGCTCTACCCCGGCCTGCCGGAGCACCCGGGCCACCAGGTGGCGGCGCGGCAGATGACCGGCTTCGGTGGGATGGTCTCGTTCACCCTCGACACCGCCGAGCAGGCTCATGCCGTCAGCGAGCGGACCCGGCTGTTCACCCTCGCCGAGTCCCTCGGGGGCGTCGAGTCGCTGGTCGAGGTGCCGGGCCAGATGACCCACCTGTCGGTGGCCGGCTCACCGCTGGAGGTGCCTGCGACCCTGGTGCGGCTGTCGGTGGGCATCGAGGCGATCGAGGACCTGCTGGACGACCTTCGCAGCGCGCTTCGGGCGGCGTAGCCTGATCAAGCCGGGCGCAACGCCTCGGCTGGGCGCGGGAGGGGGACGACGTGGCCGCGCGGGTGTGGATCGGCGCCGCGGCCGTGGCCGCCACGGCCGCGCTCATCGGCGCGTCCCAGGCCGTGTCGGTGCCCGTCGCCGCTCCGGTGGCTCCGGCGACGTCGGTCCAGGTCGAGCCGGAGCCGTGGGACGGCGTCAGGGCCGCCTACGTGGACGGCAAGGAGGACGAGCACCTCGCCCAGGCCCCCGTCGAGCCCGCTGCCGCCCCTGCCGACCCAGCCGCCGAGCAGGCCCAGGCGGCTGCCGCGGCGGCCGCCGCGGCAGCCCGTCCGCTGCCCGGCGCACCGTCGCCGAAGGGCCGGCTCGGCATCCCGCGTCGGGTGCTGCAGGCTTACCAGGCATCAAGCCGGTACGGTCACCGCTGCGGCCTGGCCTGGCAGGTGGTCGCCGCCGTGGGACTGGCGGAGTCGGGCCACGCCGGGGGCGGCAAGGTCTTCGACGACGGCGTGACCTGGGAGCCCATCCTGGGTCCGGTACTGGACGGTCGCGGCTTCCCGGCGATCCGCGACTCCGACGGCGGTGTCCTCGACGGCGACCCGACCTGGGACCGAGCCGTCGGACCGATGCAGTTCATCCCCGCGACCTGGCGCTGGATCGGTGTCGACGCCGACCGCAGCGGCACGGCCGACCCCCACGACGTCGACGACGCCGCCGCCACGACCGCGCGCTACCTGTGCTCGTACGGCGCAGACCTGCGTGACCCGGTCCAGCTGAAGGCGGCACTGCTGCGCTACAACAACTCGCAGGCCTACGCCGACCGGGTGCTCGAGTGGGCGCAGGCATACGGTGCCCGCATCCAGCCGACGGCCGACCCGGCCCCGCCGCCGGGCGACGCGCCTGTGACCGCCGTCGCGCCGGCCGCGCCGGCTCCCTCGCCCGCCCCGGCTCCCTCGCCCGCCCCGGCTCCCTCGACGTTGCCGTCGCCGACACCGACCGGCACCCCCGACCCGACGCCTGACCCCACCGCTGAGCCGAGCCCGGACCCGTCGCCGGACCCCACGGTCGAGGGCACGACCGAGCCCGCTCCCTAACGGCGCGACCGGCGGGCGCGCAGGTAGTCGGTCACCACGTACTCGCCGAGGCGGCCGAGCGATGGGGTGAGCACCCGCCCGCCGCTGCGCCGGGCCACCGCCTGGACGAAACGCTGCAACCCGGGGTCGTCACCGAGCATGACCACGCTGAGCGCCGTCCCGAGCCTGCTCAGCTCGTCAACCTCGGCCACCGTCCGGTGCACGGTCTCGGCCAACGGCGGCCAGGAGAACACCGCCTCGCCGTCCTCGAGGTGGGCGGTGGGCTCTCCGTCGGTCACCACCAGGACCACCGGCTGGGCGGCCGGGTGGCGCCGTAGGAACTGCCGGGCCAGCAGCAGTGCGTGCTGCAGGTTGGTGCCCTGCACCATCCCGGGCGCCACGGCCGCCAGGTCGGCCGGGCTCAGCGGCCGGGCCCAACGGTCGAACCCGATCATCTCCAGGGCGTCCTGACGAAACCGGGTCGCGACCAGGTGCTGCAGCGCCAGAGCCGTCTGCTTCATCGGGGCCCACCGTCCCTCGGCCACCATCGAGTACGACAGGTCGACCAGCAGAGCGACCGCTGCGCCGGTGCGGGTCTCGGTCTCGGCGACGGCGAAGTCGGCCACCTCCAGGCGCCCCACCGCGCCCGTCGCCCCGGTCGAGCCCGCGCCCTCCCCGGCCTGGCGCAGCAGCGCCCGTTGCAGGGTGCGCACGACGTCCAGCGGCTGCTCGTCGCCGAACTCCCAGGCTCGGCTGGCCCCCGTGGGCTCACCCGCCGCTCCCGAACGCTGCTGCTCGTGGGCACCGGGCCGTCCGCCGGGGACCTGGTCCAGCACCCGGCGCAGCGCCGTCTGGCCGAGCCTGCGCACGGCGCGGGCGCTCAAGGTCAGGCCCTCGGGCGTACGGGTGAGCCAGCCGTGGTCGAGCAGCTCGCGTTCGAGCCGGCGCAGCGCCTCGACGTCGCCGGCGGCGGCCGGGCCGAGCGTGCGCTCCAGCGCCTGGACGTCCACGTCGTCCAGGGTCGCGCCCGGGTAGGCCTGACCGAGCTGGTCGGTCAGGTCGGAGAGCCTGGCCAGCTCCGCGAGCGCGTCGGTCGCCTCGACGTAGCCCATCGGCTCGCCCTCGCGCATCCGCTCGGGCGAGGACCAGTCCAGCCCTGGCCGCAGCGTGCGCAGGGAGTCGCGCAGCTGGGCCAGCTCCCGCTCCAGGTCGGGGTCGTCGGCGAGTGCCTGCGCCACCAGGTCGCGCAGAGCCTCACGCTGCTGCGGGTCGAGGCTGGCGAGCAGCCGCTGCGCGGCCGCCGCGCGCTGGGCGAGCAGGTCGATCAGTTCGTCGGTGCTACCGGGCTGGTCGCCGAGCTGCTCGGAGTGCCGGCGGATGAACTGCTCGAACGGCGCCCGGGTGTCCTCGCCCCGGGCATGGGCGGCGAGCAGCTGGTTGAGGTCGGCCAGCAGGTCCTTGGTCGCCGCGATGCCCTGCTGCCGCTCGGCGGCGGAGACCTGGCGACGCCCGCGCAGCTGCTGGCCCAGCACGTCACGGCGCACCAGGTCGCGGATCTGCTCGTAGGTCTGCCGGGCGCTGGGAGAGCGCCAGTCGTAGTCGGCCAGGTCGCGCACGGCCTGCGCCAGGTCGTCGGGCAGCGCGTCCAGCTGCTCCTGTGCGCGTCCGGCGGCCTGCTCGTCGGAGCCGGCCAGCGCCTCCCGCTCGTCGCGAAGCGACCGGTCCAGCAGGTCGCGCACCTGTTGGAGCACGCCGGCCAGGTCACCCGTGCGCAGGCTCTCGCGCCGGCGCCGCACCTGCTCGCGCAGCGCGTCCAGGCCGCGCCGTTCCCCCAGCCCGCGTCGCAGCAGGTCGCGCAACGCCTCTGCCGGTGTCTGCCCGGCCAGCACCCGTTCGCCCAGGGCGTCGACGGCCTGGGCGAGGTCGTACGGCGCAGCCAACGGGTCGTCACCGCCGAGCCAGGGGCCGTACCGGTAGCGGCTCACGCCGCGTACACCGTCCGACCGTCGACGGCGTCCTTGCCGATCCGACGGGTCAGGTGCAGCCCCTCGAGGACGAGCTCGACGCCGGAGGCGACCTCGGCCGGGGTGGCAGCGTCGTCCATGCCCAGACGGGCGAGCAGGCCCGCCAGCCCGGGCACCGGGCCGAGCTGGGCCAGGATGGTGGCCGAGGGCACGAGGTCGCCATCCTCCACGGTGGCACCCTCGGCGAAGCGGTCGGTCACACCGGTGAGGTCGGCGCCACGCAGCCGCTCCCGGTACACCTCGGCGACGGCCACCTTCGCCAGGTGCTCGAGCACGTCGCGCTCCCGCCCTTCGTGGCCCATCTCGAACTCGACCTTGCCCCGCAGCGTCGGCACGACGACCGGCAGGTCGCCCACGCGGGCGACCGGCTCGGCCTCCCCGGTGAGGGCACCCCGGCGCAGCGCGGCGGCGGCGACGCCCTCGGCGCAGGCGACACCGAAGCGCGCCGACACCCCGGAGCGCTGGTCGACGGCGGGGGACGACCTCACCGCGCGGGCGAAGGCGGCCACCACCTCGAGCACCGGCTGGGGGACCGGTGCCACCAGGTGGGCCTCCTGACGCACCAGCGCCACCTCGTCGGCCAGCGTCACCGGGTAGTGGGTGCGCACCTCGGCCCCGAAGCGGTCCTTGAGCGGGGTGATGATCCGGCCGCGGTTGGTGTAGTCCTCGGGGTTGGCCGTGGCGACGAGCAGCACGTCCAACGGCAGCCGCACCGAGTAGCCGCGCACCTGGATGTCGCGCTCCTCCAGCACGTTGAGCAGCCCCACCTGGATACGTTCGGCGAGGTCGGGCAGCTCGTTGACGACGAACACGCCGCGGTTGGTGCGGGGGACCAGCCCGTAGTGCACGGTCTCGGGGTCACCGAGCCGGCGACCCTCGGCCACCTTGGTCGGGTCCACGTCGCCGACCAGGTCACCCACGCTGGTGTCGGGCGTCGCGAGCTTCTCGCCGTAGCGCAGGCTGCGATGCCGCCATCCGACCGGCAGGTCGTCGCCGAGGTCGGCGGCCACCCGCACCCCCCACGGCGTGACCGGGTGATAGGGGTGCTCGGAGATCTCGGAGCCCTCGATCACCGGAGTCCACTCGTCGAGCAGGCCCACCAGCGACCGAGCCAGCCTCGTCTTGCCCTGCCCGCGTTCCCCGAGCAGGACGATGTCGTGGCCGGCGAGCAGGGCCCGCTCGAGCTCGGGCAGCACGCTGTCGTCGTAGCCGACGATGCCCCCGAACCGCGGGGTGCCGGCCCGCATGGCCGCGACGAGGTTGGCCCTGATCTCCTCCTTCACGGTGCGGTGGATGTGCCCGGACGCGCGTAGCGCGCCGAGCGTGCTGGCCGTCGGCGCGGCGGAGGTGGCGGACGTCACGCCTGCGACGGTACGTCGGCGTCGGGGTCGACGCGCGACGACGCGGCCCCGCCCCGACGAGGGGGGCCGTCGAGGCGCCGGCCGGTCTCGGGCATCCGGGTGCTGAGCAGCGCCCCGAGCCCCACCACGGCCGCCGAGGCGACGAAGGCCAGGCTGAACGAGCCCCGCTGCGCCAGCAGGCCGGCCACCAGCGGGCCGACGATGGCTCCGACGTCGGAGGCCATCTGCGACACGGCCACCACCATGCCGCCGCGGTGGCCTACGACGTCCCCGACGACAGCGGCCGGGGCGGTGCCGAGCAATGCCGCGCCGAGCCCGTAGGCCGCCATCGCCACCAGGAAGCCGAGTGGCTGCTGCCACAGCGCCAGCAGCAGCAGCGAGGCGGCGGCGACCGTGCCGCCCGCGACCATGGCGGGCCGGCGCCCGACCATGTCGACGAACCGGCCGGCCGGCAGCAGCAGCACGGCCTGCACGGCGGCACTGACACCGAAGCCGACTCCGATCCAGGTGGTGGACAGCCCGAGGGTGTCGGCGACGTACAGGGGTACCAGCGACGAGCGGATACCGAACAGCGCCCACCCGGTGCCGAGGTTGGTCATCAGGGCGGCCT
>Ga0114938_1000517_pt1 | contig 28585 bp, 18 predicted proteins | sample AshMeaBigSpring_FD_88675 | JGI IMG/M metagenome (GOLD analysis project Ga0114938, IMG submission 88675) | Groundwater microbial communities from Big Spring, Nevada to study Microbial Dark Matter (Phase II) - Ash Meadows Big Spring | ecosystem: Environmental > Aquatic > Deep subsurface >... | reverse complement strand
TCGAGAACGTCACCGTCACGGACGACGTCGCCGGTGTGGCCGCACCGATCGAGTCCGGAGGCTTCAACGTCGGCGACACCGACAGCGACGGCCGCCTGGACGTCGGTGAGACATGGCAGTTCACCGTCGACTACGTGCTCACGGACGCCGATCTGGTGGCGACACCGCTGGTCAACACCGGCACCGCCTCCGGCGCCGACCGCGACGGCGACACCGTGCAGGATCAGGGCTCGCACTCTACGGACGTGCTGCCCCGGGAGTCCGACCTCAGCCTGGCGAAGTTGGTCTCCAGCACGGCGCCGATCCCAGGCGAGGTTGTCACGTTCACGCTCACCGTGACCAACGCCGGTCCAGACGACGCCACCGGTGTCGCTGTCCAGGACATCGTGCCCGTTGGCTTTGTCGTCGACGCCCTCAGCATCTCGGGCGGCGGTGTGCTGACGGGGTCGACGATCGACTGGACCGGGCTCACGATCGTCGCCGGGACGTCGACGAATCTCACCTTCGACGCCACAGTGCAGACCCCCACCGGCGCCGCCGACGAGTTCAAGAACACGACCCAGGTCACGGCGAGCGACAACTTCGATCCGGACTCGACGCCGAACAACGACGACGGCGACCAGTCCGAGGACGATGAGGCCGCCGCTGCTGTTGTGGTGCAGCAGTCCGACCTGAGCCTGGCGAAGGTCATCTCCGACCCGACGCCCAATGTCGGCGACACCGTCACCTTCACCCTCACCCTGACCAACGACGGGCCAGACGCCGCCACCAACGTCTCGATCGCCGACATCGTGCCCGCCGGGTACTCCGCCGTGACCGCGATCTCGTCCGGCGGCACCTTCGACGGTATCGACACCGTCACCTGGACCGTACTTGCGGTGCCGGCGTTCGGCTTCGTCCAGCTCACCTTCGACGCCATCGTCGACGCTCCCACCGGGGCGGTCGACGAGTACGAGAACGTGGCGCAGGTGACGGCGGCCGACCAGTGGGACCCTGACTCGACGCCGGACAACGACGACGGCGACCAGTCCGAGGACGACGAGGCGGCGGCCGTCGCCGTCCCCCAGGTGAGCGATCTGTCGCTGGTGAAGACCGTCGCATCGACAACGCCTGCGGTCGGCGACGTCGTCACCTTCACGCTGACCGTCACCAACGACGGCCCAGACGCCGCCACCAACGTATCCGTTCGGGACGTGCTCCCCGCCGGGCTCGCCTATGTGGCGGGCACCATCGGTGGCGGAACCACCCAAGACGACAGCCTGGCGCCGACGCTCACCTGGACCATCGCCACCCTGGCCTCGGGCGCCTCGAACGCGCTCGTCTACGACGCCCAGGTTGTCGCCGTGCCGGATGGTGTCGGGGGGTTGGACCCGACGGCATACCTCAATGCCGCCGAGATCACCGCCGCCGACCAGTTCGACCCTGACAGCAACCCGGCGACGGGCATCGGCGTCGACGACGGCGGCGACGCCATCGCTGACGACGACGAGTCGCAGCTCCAGCTCGTCCCCACCATCGCCGACTTGTCGCTGGTCAAGACGACGGCGGCGACGCCGCAGGTGGGGGAGGTGGTGACCGTCACCCTCACCGTCACCAACGACGGTCCAGACGAGGCGACGGCGATCGAGGTGACAGACACCGTTCCGGCAGGGCTTGTCTATCAGAGCGGCTCGATCGCCGGCGGGACGACCCAGAATGACACGGGCGCCCCGGTGTTGGTGTGGACCGTCGACTCGCTGCTGTCTGGCGCATCGATCGTGCTCACCTACGACGTCCTCGTCGGGCCGCCGACCGGGGCGGCCGGCGAGTACACCAACCAGGCCGAGATCACGGCGGCGGGGCAGTGGGACCCGGACAGCGACGCCGCCACCGGCTTCGGGGTCGACGATCTCGGCGACGGCGTCGCCGACGATGACGAGGCCGAGTTCACCGTCGACCCACAGGTTGCGGACCTGTCGCTTGTGAAGTTCCCGCCGGTCACCGCTCCCAATGTCGGCGACACTGTCACCTACACGCTCGAGTTGACCAACGACGGGCCTGATGCGGCGACCAACGTCGAGGTGACCGATACCGTGCCCGCCGGGCTCGTCTACCAGACCGGCTCGATGACGGGTGGCGACGTGCAGGACGAGACCGGGGCGCCGGCGCTGGTGTGGACGATTGCCTCGATCCCGGCGCTCGCGACGGTCACCTTGACCTACCAGGTGGTGGTGGGGCCGCCGACCGGCGATCCGCTCGAGTACACCAACGTGGCTGAGGTGACCGGATCTGATCAGTTCGACCCGGACTCGACCCCGGCCAACGGCGACGCAACGGAGGACGACTACGCCACCTCCACCATCGCACCCCTCCAGGCCGACCTGTCGTTTGTGAAGAGCACAGCCGACACTACGCCGGACCTGTTCGATGTGGTGACCTTCACGTTGACCGTCACCAACGACGGTCCGGACGACGCCACAAACGTTGCAGTGCAGGACGTGCTCCCTGCGGGTCTGGCGTACCAGGCGGGCAGCATCGGCGGCGGCACAACCCAGGACGACAGCCTGGCGCCCACGCTGACGTGGACGATCGCCAGTTTGGCCTCAGGGGCGTCGGTGGACCTGACCTACGACGCCCAGGTGGTCCCCGTAGTCGATGGCACGGGCAACGACGTCGACCCGGCGGCCTACCTCAATGCCGCAGAGATCACTGCGTCAGACCAGTTCGACCCCGACAGCGACCCGGCTACCGGCTTCGACGTGGACGAGGACGGCGACGGCAACCCGGACGACGACGACGAGTCGCGCCTTGCGCTCGACCCGAACGTCGCGGACGTGTCCGTGGTCAAGACGGCGCCGGTGGCGAACCCCAACGTTGGCGACGTGGTCACCTTGTCGCTCGTTGTCTCCAACCTCGGGCCCGATGCGGCGACGGCGGTCGTGGTGACCGACGTGCTGCCGGCCGGCATGGTGTACCAGGTGGGGTCGATCTCCGGCGGCGACACGCAGGACGACTCTATTGCGCCCACGCTCTCCTGGAGCATCGTCTCGCTCGGCGCAGGTGACGCTGTCACGCTCGAGTACGACGTCGAGATCGTGGCGGTGCCGGACGGGCTCGGCGGGCTCGACCCGGCGGCATACGTCAACGCCGCTGAGCTCACCGGGTCGGCGACCTGGGACCCGGACAGCGACCCGGCCGCCGGGTTCGGCGTCGACGACTACGGCGACGGCGAGACCGACGACGACGAGTCGACGTTCGCCTTCGATCCGCCGGTCGCCGACGTCTCGATCGTCAAAGCGGTGACGGACGCCACTCCGCAGATCGGCGACGTCGTGACGTTCACCGTCACTGTGACCAACATCGGTCCCGATCAGGCGACCCTGCTCGAGATCGCCGACGTGCTCCCGGCCGGGCTGGTTTACCAGGCGGGCTCGATCGCCGGTGGCGACACGCAGGACGACTCGGTGGCGCCAACACTGACGTGGACGATCGCCTCCCTCGATCCGGGCGTCTCTGTCGACCTCGAGTACGACGTTGAGATCGTGGCGGTGCCAGACGGCGCAGGCAACGTCGAGCCGGCGGCCTACGTCAACGCCGCTGAGGTCACGGCAGCGGCGACATGGGACCCGGACAGCGACCCGGCATCCGGCTTTGACACCGACGACCTCGCCGACGGCATCGGCGATGATGACGAGGCGCTGGTTCAGGTCGACCCCGAGGTGGCCGATCTGTCGCTGACCAAGGTGGCGTCGAACCCGGTGCCTGCGCTCGGCGAAGTAGTGACCTTCACCTTGACGGTCAGCAACGACGGGCCGGACACGGCGACGGGGGTCGAGGTCTCAGACCTTATCCCAGCCGGGCTGGTGTACCAGACGGGCAGCATCACCGGCGGCACAACCCAGGACGAGTCAGCGGCCCCGGCGCTGGTGTGGACCATCGCCACGGTGGCCGGCGGGGCGACCGTCGTGCTCACCTACGACGTCGTGATCGGGGTGGCTTCGGACGGCGCCGGCGGGCTCGACCCGGCCGGTTACGTGAACGCCGCCGAAGTCAGCGGCTCGGCGACCTGGGACCCCGACTCCGACCCGGCGGCCGGCTTGGCCACCGACGACTACGGCGACGGCGCCGCAGACGACGACGAGTCGACGGCGGTACTCCTCCCGGCGGTTGTGGGCACGGCGAAGGCTGTTGCGGGGATCATCAACAACGGTGACGGGACCTACGACGTCAGCTACGTGATCACCGTCGAGAACATGGGCCTCGTGGAACTGACCGACCTCACCGTCGTCGACGACATCGCCACCCAACTCGCAGCCATCAACCCCACCGGCTTCAGCGCCGCAGACGGATCGCTCACGGCGAGCCCGGCGTGGGACGGCGCCACCGCCAACATCCTCGCCGGCGGCCAGTCGCTGGCGGTGGGGGAGAGCGGCACGGTGCTCGTCGCGTTCACCGTGACACCCGGCACCGATCTCGGGCCGCACGACAACGTCGCCACCGCCTCGGGCACCGGGCCTACCGGCACGGTGGTCACCGACGACTCCACGACTGGCACCGACCCGGATGTCGACGGCGACGACACGGATGGCTCGGTTGACGGCGACGGTGTCCCTGACGAGAACGTGCCAACCCAGGTGTTCTTTGGCGAGGCGCCGTCGATCGGTGCCGCCAAGCTCCTCGCCGGCGATCCGGTCGACCAGTTCGACGGAAGCTTCGGTCTCACCTTTGAGGTGGTTGTGGAGAACACCGGCGACGTGACCCTTTCCCAGGTGCAGGTCGAGGACGACCTCGCTGCGGTGTTCGCCGGCGCCGAGTCGTTCGAGGTGGTCGGGGTGAGTTCGGCGGATCTCGGCGTCAATCCCGCCTTCGACGGGGTGTCCGACATCGCGCTGCTCGACGGCGCCGGGACACTGGCGGTGGGTGAGCGGGCCACGGTGACGATCGACGTGATCGTGTTCACCGGCGGCGAGACCGGTCCGTTCGAGAACCAGGCGACGGCGTCCGGGACCAGCCCAGGGGCCATCGCGGTGACCGACCTGTCGCAAGACGGCGCAGACGTCGATCCTGACGGCGACGGCGACCCGACAAACGACAACGACCCGACACCCATCACCTTCCCGGTGCTTGCGGCTCTCACCGGGATCGTGTGGTACGACCTTGGCGCCGACGGGGTGAGCACGGGCGAGATGGAGATCCCGGACGTGCGGGTCGTTCTGGTGATGCCCGGGCCCGATGGGCAGCTTGGCACGGCAGACGACATCGAGCGCGAGGACTTCACCGCAAGCCCGTACTTCTTCGGTGACCTGGCGGCGGGGACGTACGACGTGTACGTCGACACCACGACGCTGCCCGACTACCTCACCCAGACCTACGACCTCGACAGGTTCCTCGATCACCGCACGACGGTGCAGGTGATCTCGGGGACGAGGCGGTTTGTCGACTTCGGCTACATCGAGGAGATCGACCTCAGCCTGACCAAGACCGCCCCGGTGACGGTGGCCGCAGGGACCGCCATCGAGTGGACGATCCTGGTGGAGAACGTCGGGGCGATCCCGGGGCGGCCGAACATCGTGGTCACCGATGTCATCCCGGCGCCGCTCGAGGTGCTCGGGGTCAGCAGCGCAGGAGCGACGTGCGTGACGACCGGCGGTGCCGTCGAGTGCACCCGCACCACCGACCTGCTGCCAGGCGAGTCGTTCTCCGTGCTCGTGGCCACGACAACCGGGTCTGGCGGCACGGTCAGCAACAACGCCATCGTTTCCGGGAGCGGCAACCAGTTCGAGCCAGACCTCACTACCAATGCGATGGCAACCCAGGTCGTGGTGGAACAGGTGTCGCTGCCGAGGACCGGGCAAGAACTCGGCGGCTTCGCCGGCGCCGGCCTGGCGATGGTCCTGCTCGGTGCGGCGCTTGTGGCGCTGGTGCGGCGCAGACCACGGCGCTCCGCCTGATGCGGTGACCGGTGGTGGTGCGGGTCGTGCCGTGACCGGGCGCAGGGGGGCCGTCGCACTATGGCTCGCCACGATCGCCGCGCTCATGACAACGGCATGCGCCGGTGGCGGTGCCGCCGGGGGGAACCAGCCAGCGACCCCGACCCGGTCGGCGACGACGAGCGGCGGCGACCCGATCTCCGGCGACCCTGTCGCCATCGAGCCGGTCGCCGAGACCACGAGGCGGCAGGTGGTGGATACGCTTCGCCGCGCCGTCGATACGTTGTATGCGGCCCCGGTCCAGATCGAGACCCAGCTCGACGAGGAGGGTGTCGCCGTGACCGGCGACGCCAGGGTGGATCGCACCAGCGGTGTGGCCGAGTCGGTCGAGAGCCGCACCCTCGGACCCGATGCGGCGATCACCACCCGCAAGGTGGTGGTGGACGGCCGGGCGTTCCTCAAGTCAACGACCGGTCCTGAGGCCGAGGCAGCCATCGCCTTCACCGAGCTCGGCTACGAGCCGTTTGGGCGCGAGCTCCTCGACGAGGCGTATACCGCATTTGGTCGCATCGGCCCGTCGCTCGACCGGATCGTGCTGCTGCTCGAGGAGCTGCCGTTCGAGGCGACGATCACAGCGCTCGACACCGGCACCGAGATCTCTGTCACCCTCAGCCCGCTCTCCATCTTCGACTTCTACGCCGAGACCGGGCTCGAGGGCGTCGGGGGCACCGTCGAGCCCGACGAGACGCGGCTGGCGTTCCGCATCGAGGATGGCGTGCTTAGCGGCATCGTGGCGGACGGCACCCACTTCCACGACGGCGAGGCGCTCGCCATCACCGCCGCCATCGTCTACACCCCGATCGCCCCGTTTGTGGTTGCGGTTCCTGAGACGGAAGGCTGAACCGGTCAGCCATCGACGCCGTAGATACCGAGCAGCTGATCGGTGATGGCGCCAGGGTCGTAGGCGGCGACGCGGCGAAGGCCCGCCGCACCCATTCGGCGGCGCAGCTCGGGATCGCCGATCACCTTGCGCAGTGCGGCGACGGCGGCGGCAACGTCCTCGGAGGGGAAGATCAGCCCCGCCTCGTCGTCGCCGAGGAGCGCCCGCAGCGGCGGGATGTCGCTTCCGACGACGGGAATCCCGTTCATCATCGCCTCGGCGGCCACCCGGCAGAACGATTCGGCGCGGGAGGGGATGAAGGCGACGTCGAGATCGGCGTACACGGTTCGCACATCGGCAAGCTTGCCGACCGGGTCGACCAACCCGGGGGGGAAGCGGCGCAGCTCCTCCCAGACCATGGCGTTCTCCTCGCTCGGCTCGAGGAAGACGTACAGCTTCCACATGACCGGCTCAGCGGCAAGGGCGGCAACGACCTCGGGCAGCAGGTCGAATCCCTTGCGCCGGGTGGCTCCGCCGACGAAGCCGATGTGGAGCGGCGCTGCGCCTGAGCGGGTGCGCTCACCCCGGATCTCGGTGGGATCGATGGGGTTGGGCACGATGGCGGCGGTGCCCGGGCGGCACAGGCGGTTCTCGACGGCGACCGCCTCTGCGGTTGCGGAGACGGCGGCCAGCTGCAGGCGGGGGATGAGGAAGCGCAGCGCGGGGCCGAGTAGGGCCCCCCATCGCGACCCGACCGGGTCGTGGATCCACACGACAACCGGGCGCCGGGTGAGAAGGGCGGCGGGTGTCGACAGGTTGAGCCCGGTGAGGGCGTTGGCGTGGATGGCGGCGAGCCGTTTGCGGTTGCGCACCGCCCACCAGGCGATGCGGGCCCCGCCGGCCAGCCGGAGCAGGCGATCGACAGGGCTCTGCGGGCGGCGGGGCAGCACGATGCGCTCGTCCGCCAGACCTTCGGCCTCGACCAGCTCGACGAAGGCGCCGTCGGCAGGAGCGGCGAGGACACGGTGCACCCTGCCGCCGAGTCGGCGCAACACGGTGACGAGGCTGCGGTTCGACCCGCCAAGGGCGCGCGGTGTTGCGACGAAGAGGACGGCGGGGAGGTTCGGCGATGTCACCTGTGTTCCGCCCGGCTCAATAGCCGCTGAGCAGCCCCATCTTCCTGGCGAACTCCAGCGACCGCCGGAACAGCCACAGGCCGATGGGGAAGGCGATGACGCTGAAGAGGCTGAGCACGAGCACCGCCGCACCGAACGACATCTCAAACGACCCGGGGTTGTCCATCAGCAGCGACCGGGCGCCGTTGATGACGTACGTGTGAGGGATCATGTAGGCGAAGAGCCGCAGCCAGAGGGGGAGCTGCGACACCGAGAACACCGAGCCGGCGAGCAGCGATGCAGCCAGACCGTACACGACGAGGATCGGCTGCGACTTGAGCGTCAGCATCAGCACCGACGCAGACAGGATGCCGATAGCAGTGGTCGCCGCCAGCCCGAGGGCGATGAGAAGGCCAAACCCCAGCATCTGCCCGTAGTCGAGGTTGGCGCCGAGCACGATGCCGAGGATCATCAGCGCAACCCCGTTGAACACCCCGAGAATCAGCGCCCACGTGTTCATCGCCAGGGGGAGCACGGTCCATGGCACCGGCTCAACGAGGTAGGTCTCCAGGTTGCCCCGCATGAAGGCCTGCTGGAGCAGACCGCCAAACCCGACAAGGGCGCCCTGCAGCATGGCGGTCACGCCGAGACCGATCGTCACGAACGTCAGGTAGTCGCCGCCGACGGGGCGGGCCCCTGCACCGCTCACCAGCTGGCCGATGAAGAACGAGAGGAGGAGCGGCATGAGGCTGCGCAGCATGGTGAAGGCGAAGGTCATCGGGTAGCTGACCTCCTCGATGAACTCCATGCGAAGGAACGCCCGCAGCGTCGACCAGATGCTTGGCCGCGCCCGAGCCGGCCCCCTGGTGCGGCGTCGCGGCTCGATCGAGCTTGTGGTGGTGGTCATCGTTGTCCCTTCAGCGGCGTGACCGGGGGCGACCGGCGCCCTGCAGGTTCCGACCCTCCCCCTCGCGTTCCCGGCGGCGTTCCTGGCGGCGCTGCCGGCGCTGCTCGTCCTCGGGGGTGCTCGGCGCCGGCCCGGCCGTGGCCCCGTATATCTCGGCGAGGAGCTCGCGCAACGGGCGCTTCACCTCGTCCACGGTGACGATGTCGGCAAGCATCGGCTCGAGCTGGGCGAGCACGACGCCCTGCGTGGTGCCATGGGGGAGGATGCAGCGAACCGTGACGCCATCGACGTTGACGGCGCTCCCGGCTGCGATCCCCGAATCGAGCATCTTGGCGGCGGTGGCGGCCGCCGCCGCCGTGGCGAAGGTGAGCTCGACACACGGGCGATCGAGCCGGTTGCGCATCGTCTGCAGATCGCCGTCGTAGCGGATGCTCCCGCGATCGAGGAGGATCATGCGGGTCTGCAGGGCCTCGATCTCCTCGAGGCGGTGGGAGGAGAGCAGAGCGGCGATGTCGCGCTCGGCGACGATGTCGGTGATGAGGTTGAGGAGCTGGTGGGCCGCCACAGGGTCGACGGCGCCGGTCGGCTCGTCGAGGATGAGTACCGGAGGCTCGTGGAGCAGCGCCCTGGCGAGCTGGATGCGGGCCCGCATTCCTGCAGAGAGGGCGAAGATCGACTTCCTGGCGGCGTGGCCAAGCCCGACAAGCTCGAGGGTGCGCTTCACCTGACGCTCGATCGCCTTTGGCTTGAGACCCTGCAACCGACCGTGGAAGCGCAGGTTCTCCTCGCAGGTGAGCCGCATCAGCAGGCTGCGGTCGTCACCTGGCATCCACCCGACAAGACTGCGAACCGATGCCGACTGCCGGGTGGCGTCGTACCCCATGACCGTCGCCCGGCCGGAAGTGGGTGTGGTGAGCCCGACAAGGATGCGGAACGTGGTTGTCTTCCCGGCGCCGTTGGGACCGACGATGGCCACGATCTCGCCGGGATTGACCGTGAAGGCGATGTCATCGAGGGCCACCACCGGCTCGCGAATCTGGGTGGCGACGAGGGCGCGCATCCAACCCGGCGTCGGGTAGTAGATCTTGCCGATGTGGTCGACGGCGATGCTCGGTTCGACGGTATTGGTCACGGTGGCTTCCCATCTGTATCCCCCCCGGCTGCGCCGCCCCGCACCTCGTGTCCCGGCCGCTCCCTGTACGTGCGGTTTGGGTGCCCAGATGGACCGGAGTCACGGCGTCGTCGCGCGCGAGCGCCTTGTCTGGTGGCGATACTACCGCAGGCGGCGATGGTGGCGGATAGGTCAGGCGAACCGTTCTCATAGCCCCCGACAGCGACCAGGCTGCGCTGTGCAGACAGCACGACCTCGATCGGACGGGGAACGATGACCCGGGTGCGCAACCCACCAGCTACGACGGCCGCTCTCCTGGCGTTGGCGCTGGTGATTGCCGCTTGCGACACGGCAGCGTCGCCCGACGCAACGACCACGGTGCCGACGACGACAGTGGCACCGCCCGGCACAACGAGCGCGCCACCGCTGCCGTCGAGCACCACGACCACCAGCTTGTTGGCGCCGCAGCAACGAACTGAGTCGTTGCCGGGTGTCGACCGCATCCTGAGCGGGTCGGTGAGCTTCCCGGACGGTGTCGAGATTCCGGCCGGTGAGGTGTGGGCACTTGACCCGACGTTCACCACCGTTGTCGAGACCGGCGGCAACGTCGTGGTGCGGGGGACCCTCGTGATGCACCCGACTGACGGGAGCGTCGAGCACACCCTTCGCTTCGTCGATGTCGACGAGCGGCGGTTTGTCGGCGGTGGGATGGACCCGCTCGACACCGACAGCGGGCTGTGGGTCGTCGGCGAGGGCGCCGTCGATCTGGTCGGGGCGGAGAAGCCGGCGTGGGGCTACGAGTGGCAACCATCGTGGGAAGGCGACGAGGTGGTGGCTGCGCCAAACCAGCCTGGTGACTACACCAGCTTCGTCCAGGTGGCCGGGGCAGCCGAGGTGCCCCCGGCTAACTCGCTCGGCCATGCGGCCGAGTTGCTCAACCTCACCCGCAACGTCCACATCGAGGGAACACCGCAGGGGCGGACCCACATCTTCATCCGCTCCAGCCGTCCGCAGACGATCCGCTATGTGGCGATCCGCTATGTCGGCCCGGACTTCGGGGTGGCGGTCAGGGGCAACCGCGCCCAGGGCGGGGACCAGCGCAACGTCGGCTCGGACACCACTGGGCGCTACGGGCTCCACTTCCATCGCTGTGGCGACGGGTCGCGCGACTCGATCGTTGAAGGTGTGGTCATCCGCGACGCCGCCAACCATGCCTTCGTGGCCCACGACTCGCACGGCATCACCTTCAGGGACACCATCGCCTACGCCACAGCCAACGAGGCGTACTGGTGGGATCCCGCCTCGCACGATGGGCCGAGCAACGCCTCGAACGACATCCGCTACGAGCACGCCATTGCCGCAAAGGTCACGGCAGGACGCGGCACCGGCGCCGCCTTCGTGCTCGCAGACGGCGAGGGCAACGCCATCGTCGACTCGGTTGCGGTTGGCGTCGGCGGTCGTGGGCCAAGCCTCTCCGGGTTCCACTGGCCGGGGACGGAGAAGGCGGTGTGGACCTTCGAGGGCAACGTTGCCCACAACAACATTGGGCATGGCATACGGGTCTGGCAGAACGTCTCGGAGACCCACGTGATCGAGCGGTTCACCGCGTACTACAACGGGAGGGCCGCCATCCTCCACGGGGCCTACAGCAACTCATACGTGTACCGCGACCTGACCCTGCTCGCCAACGGGTTGCGGGAAGGGGTCGACATCGCCGTCCAGGCCAATGCGGTGGGTCGCCCCGCCCGCGACGGCGGCACCGATCTCCAGCAGTGGGAGGGCATCGTGACCGATGGGGCCACGATCGTCCTTGGGCGTCACGCCGTCACCCCGGACGCCCCTGTGCGGTTTGTCGACTGCGACTTCGCCGAGGTGATCGTCGAGGAAGGCCCCGAGAACTACTCCACATGGGAGTTCGTCGACTGCGGTATCGAGCCTGACGAGGTGGTGGTGCGCAACCTCAACGCGAGGTCCGTGCTGCGGGTGCAGGACGGGGCCGAGGCATGGCAGCTCACCACCGAGGGCGTCGTCGCCATCGAGCCGTTCGTGGAGCGCTGACGGCTGAGCCCAAACGGGCCGAACGCCCCAGCGCCCGGTCAGCGGGGCGCTGGTAGAGTCGCCGCGGTTCCCGGCACCGTCACGGATGCGCCGCCAGCCGGAGGGGGGACAATGGATTTCTCGTGGTCCGACGAGCAACTCGCCTACCGCCAGGCCGTCATCGAGTTCGCTCAGAAGGAGCTGAACGACCGCCTGATCGAGCGTGACGAGAAGTTCGAGTTCTCCCGTGAGGCGTGGAACAAGGCCGCCGAGTTCGGGCTGATCGGGCTTCCCTTCCCCGAGGAGTACGGAGGGCAGGGAGCCGACTATCTCACCACGATGCTGGCGATGGAGGCCCTCGGCTACGGGTGCCGTGACAACGGGCTGATCTTCTCGATCAACGCCCACCTGTGGTCGGGCGCGTTGCCCATCTATCGCTTCGGCACCGAGGAGCAGAAGCGCAGGTACCTCCCAGGGCTCCTCGACGGCCGGCTGATCTCGGTGCAGGGGATGACAGAGCCAGGCACAGGGTCGGATGCCTATGCGCTCGCCACGACAGCCGTGGCCGACGGCGACCACTACGTGATCAACGGGACAAAGACGTTCATCACCAACGCCCCTGTCGCAGACGTGTTCATCGTGTTCACCACCGTCGATCGCAGCAAGGGCTGGCTCGGGCTGACCGCTTTCATCATCGATGCCGACACGCCTGGGCTCACCATCGGCCAGAACTTTCACAAGATGGGCATCCGCACCTCGCCGATGAGCGAGCTGGTCTTCGACGATTGCCGCGTGCCAAAGGAGAACATGCTCGCCAGCCGCGGTGGCGGCATGATGATCTTCAACCATTCCATCGAGCACGAGCGAGGCGCCATCCTCGCCCACACCATCGGGACCATGGAGCGCCAGCTCGAGGAAGCCTTGGCCTACGCCAGGCAGCGCAAGCAGTTCGGTCAGAACATCGGCAAGTTCCAGGCGGTGTCGCACCGGCTTGTCGACATGAAGGTGCGCATCGAGGCCGGGCGGCTGCTCCTGTACCGCCTCGGGTGGATGTGGGACCAGGGGAAGGGCAAGGCCATCGACGCCTCGATGGTGAAGGTGTTCCTGTCCGAGGCGTGGGTGCAGTCGAGCATCGACGCCATGTGGGTCCACGGCGGCTATGGCTACATGGTCGAGACCGAGCTGGAGCGCCAGGTGCGAGACGCCTTCGCCAGCCGCATCTACTCGGGCACCAACGACATCCAGAAGAACGTCATCGCCAGCCAGCTCAAGCTGTGATGCGATGAAGTACCGCTACCTGGTCAACCACTACCTCGAGGACTCGGCGGCTCGGTCACCGGACCACGTCGCGCTTGTCGACGGCGGCCGTTCGGTCACCTACCGAGAGCTCGACGATCGGGCCAACCAGGTGGCCAACCTGCTGCGCTCGCTCGGTGTCGCCAAGGGCGACCGTGTCGGGTTGTACCTGCGCAAGTCCCTCGAGGCCATCGTTGGCATCTACGGGGTAATGAAGGCGGGGGCGGCATACGTGCCGCTCGATACGAGTGCCCCCAGCCACCGTGTCGGCTACATCGCCGGCAACTGCGGTCTCCGTGTCATCCTCACCGGCCGCGAGCAACGTCGGGTGTTGGCCGAGGTGAAGCGAGAGGGAGCAGCCGATCTGGAGCATTTCATCGTGATGAATGCGGCAGCCGACACCGATGTCCCAGGCGTCGTCATGCATGGGCCGGATGCCATCGACGGCCAGCCGACCATTCTCGGCCATGACCCTCGGCTCATCCAGCAGGATCTGGCGTACATCCTCTACACCTCGGGGTCCACGGGGAATCCCAAGGGTGTCATGCTGAGCCATCTCGCCTGCCGCGCCTTCGTCGACTGGGCGGCCGAGGAGTACGGCGTCCTCGCCGGCGACATCGTGTCGAGCCACGCGCCGCTCCACTTCGATCTCTCCACCTTTGATCTGTATGCGGCGGCCCGGGCCGGCGCCACGCTTGTGCTTGTCCCGCCAAAGCTCTCGGTGTTCCCTGTGGAGGTGGCCAAGTTCATCGACACCCACCAGATCACGGTGTGGTACTCGGTGCCGAGCATCCTCACGATGATGGTCGAGCACGCCAACCTGCAGCAGGGAGCGCTCCCCAGCATCAGGAGGCTGCTGTTCGCCGGCGAGGTCTTCCCCACCAAGTACCTCTCACGCCTTATGCGGCTGATGCCGCATGCGCTGTTCGCCAACCTGTACGGCCCGACGGAGACAAACGTGTGCACGGCCTACACGGTGCCGGAGCCGCCGCCAGAGGACGGGCCGACCATCTCGATCGGGAGCGCCATCGGCAACGTCGACACGTTCGTCGTCGACGACCACGGTGCGGTGGTCGCTCCCGGTGCGGTCGGCGAGCTGCTGGTGCGCGGCCCGACCGTCATGCGCGGCTACTGGGGTGACATCGAGCGCACAAGACAGCGGCTCGTCCCCGACCCCCGCGATCCCGAGCTCGGCGACCCGGTGTACCGCACCGGCGACCTCGTCGCGGAGATGCCGGACGGCAACTACCGGTTTCTTGGCCGCCGCGACCACCAGATCAAGCACCGTGGCTACCGGATCGAGCTCGGCGACGTGGAGACGGCGATCAACTCCCATCCAGACGTCGTGGAGTGTGCGGTGGTGGCGGTCCCAGACGAGTTCGTCTCCAATCGCATCAAGGCCTTTGTCGCCGTCAAGGCCGACATCACCGAGAACGACATCGTCAACCACTGCGCCGAGTTGATCCAGAAGTACATGATCCCAGAGACGTTCTACTTCAGGGAGCATCTCCCCAAGACATCCAGGGGCAAGATCGACCGTCAGCTGTTGGGCGGCGAGGCCATCGAGCTCGCCGCCGCCGAGTAGCCGGCGGTCCTCACGGCGCCCCACAGGGCGCCGTCGTCAATCCTCAGCGCGACCGCGGTTCAGCCGAGCTTCGACTCCACCAGCTTTGTGATGCTCTGCAGGGTCTCGAAGTTGTCGAGGTTCACCTCTTCCGCCTCGATCGAGACGTTGAACTTGTTCTCGATGAACGACACGAGGGTGAAGATCCCAAGCGAGTCGACGACCTCTTCCTCGAGGAGGTTGGTGGCATCCTCGACGGAGATGTCGCCGTCTGGAACGAACTCCTCCAAGATGTAGTCCCTGATGCTGGCCTTGATGTCCGCCATGCGGCGCTCCTTTGTGATTGGTCTGTCGCCGATCGTCAGTCGATCGGGATGTCGGTCAGGTGTTGCGCCCACAGGTGACCTGGGGTCGATTCTACGGTCTTGATGACTTCACGCATGGAGACGAGCACCGGCGCCTTCTCCCTGTCGTAGACCTCGCCCTGGAGCAGCTGGAGGATCTGCAGGCGATGCTCCTTCGACTGGATGAAGTAGGTGAACAAGTGCATCAGCTTGTAGTACAGCTTGATGAACTCGTACCAGATGCTCACGCCGGCCTTGATCCTGTCCTCGTACGGCTGGAGCGCATGCTCGCTGCGATCCCCCGTGCGCAGCGCCTCGATGATCGTCTCAGAGGCGTGCTTCGCCGACTCGCATGCCACCGAAACGCCTGAGGAGAAGATCGGGTCGACAAATCGAGCGGCGTCGCCGGCGAGCATCCACCCGTTGCCGACGAACTTGCGCATCGAGTAGCTGTAGTCGGCCTCGGTCTTGAAGTCGGTGACCTGCTTGGCGTCCTCCATCGCATGTGCGATGTCCGGGGTGGTCCCGATGTGGTGCCTGAACCAGTCCTCGCGCCCGGTGCGTGCCTCCTGGAAGACCGACTTCTCGGCGACGACCCCGATCGAGGTGATCTCGTCCGTGATCGGGATCTGCCACACCCAGCCCCTGGTGACGGGCAGAAAGTAGATGTGGATGAAGTCCGCGGTCCTGGGATCGTCGCCGCGGTGCACGTTCTCGAAGTGGGCGTACACCGCAAACTGGTTGAACACCGGGTCCTTCTCCCGCAGCCGGCGCTGGCCACCGAGCACGGCATTGCGCCCGCTGCAATCGACGACGAACGAGCTGTGCAGGTCCATAGTGGCCCCGGCGACGTCGAGACGCACGCCAATGGCGTAGTCGTTCTCGTCGAAGAGGACCTCCTTGACGGCGACCCCCTGGATCACCGTCGACCCAAGGTCCCTGGCGTGCTGCAGGAGCAGGTGGTCGAACTTGGCCCGGTCTACGTGGTACACGTAGTCCTGGTTGACCCCTTGCTGCGGGAACTCGCTGAACTCGATGGAGAACTCGCCACGCCCTTGTGTCGGGTGCCACGCCGCACCGTACTTCCTCACGAATCCGGTCTCCTCCATGGTGGAGAGGAAGCCGATGTCTTCGAAGGCGCGCACTGTTGAGGACACAAGCGACTCGCCGACATGCTCCCTCGGGTGCATGACCTTTTCGATGATGGTGTTGCTCACACCGGCCTTTGACAGGTAGCAGCCCAGCACGGAACCGGCGGGACCGCCACCGATGATGATCACGTCTGACACAGAGACTCCCCCTAGACCCCCGACAGCGACTCCGTCCCTGCGCTTCGAACGGAAGCGCCCGCGACGCTACACCGAGCAGTGACAAGTTAGGACGGGTTGGCGCACAGCGTCAACCTCGGACGGTAGGTCGTTCGTCCCGAGCTGCTGGCGGTAGCGCGGTACCAGGTCTACCCTGCCGAGACGTGAACCCCCCACCCCGTTCTTTGGCGCGCCTTCTGGCCGTCGGCACCGTTGTCGCCTCCATGCTCGTCGCTGCCCCCGTCAGCCCCGCCGCCGCACTCGGCGGCAACTGTGCCGCCACCTCGATCGGTGAGACCCCGCTGAGCGACACGGGCGATCTCTATGCCGGCGGAAACGAGATGCCGGCAACCCACGCCGCCAAGGCGCCTGCCATCACGCCGGTCGATGGGGTGATCGGCGTCGTCGCGCTGGGCATGTCGAACACGGAGCAGGAGTGGGGCGCCTTCATCATCGAGGCCGCCACCCGCACCGATCTGGCCGGATCGCTGCGCTTTGGCAACGGCGCCATCGCCGGGGTACCGATGGTCCTGTGGGCCGACCCGGCAGACAACGCCTGGGATCAGGCGGTGAAGCAGATCAACGCCGCCGGCATCCGCACCGATCAGGTGCGGGTCGCCTGGGTGAAAATGGCGTCGCGGCTCCCCGATCTCGGCAACGCCACCTTTGACGAGCGAGTCGCCATGGAGCGTGGCTGGATCAACGATGTGCTCGACAACGCCGCCGCGGTATTCCCCAACCTGGCACAGGTGTATCTCTCGGCGCGGATCTACGGCGGTTACGAGAACAGCGTGAACCACTCCGAGCCGGAGACCGGCTACGACAACGGGTTCTCCGTCCAGGCGGTCGTCGCAGACGCCGTCGCCGGCGCCACCCCGATGTGGACGGCGTGGGGACCCTACATGTGGGCGGACGGTCTCGACCCCCGCAGCGACGGTCTCACCTGGGAGTGCGCCGACTTCGAGGAGGACGGGGTGCACCCCTCGGCGGCTGGGGAGGCCAAGGTGGTCGACCTGCTGATGGACTTCTTCGCCTCCGAGCCCGTGGCCTGCGCATGGTTCCTCGCCGACGCAGGCGACTGCGGCACCACCGGTGGGGGCGGCACCTGGGGCACATTCGACGACGTGCCGTCGACGAGCCCGTTCTTCGCGGACATCGAATGGCTGGCCGCCCACGGCATCACCGAGGGGTGCAACCCGCCGGCCAACAACAACTTCTGCCCAACCGACCCCGTCACTCGGGGTCAGATGGCGGCGTTCCTCGATCGGGCGCTCGACCTGCCGGCCGGTCCTGACGCCTTCGACGACGACGACAACTCGATCTTCGAGCCAAGCATCAACGCCATCGCCGCCGCAGGGATCACGGTGGGGTGCAACCCGCCGGCCAACGACAGCTTCTGCCCTGGCGACCACGTGACCCGAGCCCAGATGGCGGCACTTCTGGTCAGGGCGTTCGGGTTGCCTCCAGGAGTGGAGCGGTTCAGCGACGACGACGACTCCATCTTCGAGGCGGACATCGAGGCGCTCGCCGCCGCCAAGATCACCCTCGGCTGCAACCCGCCGCTCAACACCCTCTTCTGCCCGTCAGCCGACGTCACCCGAGAGCAGATGGCCGCATTTCTCCACCGCTCCGAACCGTACCTGTAGACCCGCCGGGTCGGTTCACTCGGAGCGCCGCCGTCTCCGCACCCTGCTCGCGGTCACGGCGACTGCGATGAGCAGCAGCGCACCACCGGCTCCGACGGCCACCCAGACCGCAGTCGGCGGTCCGCCGCCATCTGCCTCCGCCGGAGCGCCGGCGCCGTCCCCGGTCTTGTCGTCACCCTCGCCATCCTGTGGGGATGTGGTGACGGGGGTCGTGGTCGTGGTGGTGGCGGACGGCGGCGCCGCCCCTGCAATGGTTGATGTCGGGATCGGCTCACCGAGATCGGTCGGAGGCGGCGGGAGCTCGCGGTCGGTGAACATCCATGCCGCGGTCGGCTCCTCCCTGAGGAACTCCATCAAGGCGGCAGCCACCTTGGCGTTCCCCTCGCCCTGGAGATGGACGCCGTCTGCGCTGTACTCGTCGCAGCGCCAGGTGAGACCGTCGCTGCGGGCGGTGGTGCCGTCCGCCCACAGGTAGGGGCCCCACGCCAACCACGGGGCGAGCACCACGCCGGCGGCAGGGTCGGCGTTGAGGGCCCCCTCACCGGCGATCTGCTGCTCGACGACCCACTTCACCCCGAACCCCTCCTCGTAGGCGAGCGGCTCAGGGCTTGGTGATGACGTCGTGTTGTAGCCGCCATAGGTGCGGCTGGACAGGTAGGCGATGCCGACATTGGGGAGCCGCTCGGCGAGCAGGTGGATCACCTGGATCAGCTGGTCGCGAAAGGTGAGGGCGCTCTCGGGGAATGGTTGGAGCGGGGAGGGGCCGACACGCTGTGTCATCTTCACCCACAGCACCTGCACCTGCTGTGCGGTGACGCCGGCCTGGGCCAGGGCCGCTTCGAGCCCGCGCCATGGCCGACCGGCCGGGTCGGCCCATGTCAGGATGTGCTCGCCCCCTTGAGCGGCGTTGACAACGACGACCTGGTCGTCGATGGTCGAAGTGGCCGGCAGCAGTCGGAGGAACTCGGCAAACTCCCGCTCCGCGTTGGAGAAGCCGACGGAGGCGAACACAACGCTGCCCGCCGGATCGGGATCGCCTGCGGCATTGCGGGGTACCACCCGTGCCGCCGCAGCCAACCCAAGGGCGAGATGGGCTGGCGGCATGGTGTTGGTGCCGAGCGGATAGAGCCCACCGGTCGCCCCCTGATAAGTGCCGGGGCCGAGGTCGGTGAGGGGGACGAGCCCCACAGACGTCTGGCCGCAGTCGATCTGGCGAGATCGGTCCTGAGCCTGGCTGGGGACGGGTCCGAGCGCCGTTGCGACGAGCAGCGCCGCCACCGTCGCCATCCCCGGCGCCAGATGACGCCACCACGATCTGCCCATCGTCACCGGCACGAGCTTAGGGAGGGTGCGGCGTCTGCCCCATCGGGGTCAGTCGTCGGCAGGCGTCGTCTGAGCACCCAAGACGACGTCAGGGGCGGCGCCGAGCAGCGCACCGAGCCCCAGGAAGGGGAGCGAGAGGGCGATGGCGGGGAGCGCCCCCTCGCGCAGCCCTGCGATACGGGACGCACCAAAGACGAGGACGCCGTGAACCGCGATGACGACGAGCGAGCGCACCGGTCCCGCCGCAGCGAGCCGCACCAGCGCCGTTGGCCGGCCGCCGGCGAGACGCCGCCCCATGGGCTCACCGAGCATCAGACCGAGCGATGCGATGGCGCCGATCGCAGCTCCGGGGCGGCTCAGACCGGCCAGTGCAGACACCCACCCGATGATGCCGGCGGCGGCTGCGATGCCAGGGCCGAGCGACACCACCGGCCGCGGCCAGCCGAGGAAGACGAGCGGGATGGCCACCCCGAGCAAGGCAAACGCCCGCTCCGTGTCAGGGACGGTGACGAGGAGTCCCACCACCGAGCCGGCGAGCAGGGGCATTCCGATCGCCGACCTGCGAAAGGCGGTGTCGAAGTCAACGGCGAGGGCGGCGCCGGCGGCGATGGCGAGGATCACGACGACGGCGGCGGCACGACTGCCGGCGTCGCCGAGGAGGATCACGACGACGGCGCCGGGGAGAGCGCCAAGAAAGCGGTCCCAGATCTCGGTTCCGAGCATCACCCCTGCCGTCATGGCGAGACACCCTCCGATGGCGCCGAGCGGCATGTCGAGCTCGACCCTGAGCACGAAGAGGGTGGCGACGGCGAAAAGGGCGCCGCCGATCGGTGGCTGTTGGTTTCGTCGCCACACCGTCGCCGCCAGCCAGCCGAGCACGAGCCCGCCGGCCCCGGCGACGAGACCGAGCCGGAACGCGCCGGATGCGGCGAGATCGGCGACGAACTTGTCCATGGAGCTCCCACCTGAGAGGTTCGCGAAAAATCCACTGGCGCAGTGCGCAGACTACCGCTACGTTTCTCGGCGGGCAGACCTGCTCCTTGCGTGGTGGCAAGGAGGGCCATGCAGGTCGGGGGCCGAACCGGAAGGTAGGTAGGCCCTCTTGCAACAACGGATCGCTCCGGCGCGTGGTGGCGTCGGAACCTCAATACTGCGACTCATGACGGCGAGTGCCGTCGTCGCCGCACAGTTTGCGATCGTCGGCGCCGCTTCGGCGGCCACATCCAGCGTGGTGACGCTCTCCGGTCAGCTGTCGTACCCCAACGGGTTCACCGTGCCTGCTGGTGCGGTGTGGCAGTTCGATCCAGGGAAAGACACCACCGTGACCGTCAGCGGAAACGTGCTCGTGCACGGCACGCTTCGCATGGCGCCCGCGTCCGGCTCTGTGGACCACGTGCTCCAGTTCACCGGCATCGACGAGACGAAGTTCGTCGGTGGCGGCATGACGCCGCTGGCGACCGACGTCGGTCTCTGGGTGGTGGGTGCCGGCGCCCTCGACATCTCGGGGACGCCAAAGGTGGCATGGTCGCGCACCTGGCAGACGGCATGGGCCGGTGACGAGGTGGTGGCGGCGCCCAACCGGGCGGGCGACACGACAACCTTCACCACCGTGACATCGGCCGCCGGTGTCCCTGCTGCGAACGCCCACGGGTACAAGACCGAGTTGCTCAACCTCAGCCGCAACGTGCGGATCGAGGGCACGGCAACCGGTCGCACCCACATCTTTGTCAGCTCGTCGTCTCCCCAGACCATCAAGTACGCCGCCATCCGCTGGGTGGCGCCGGACCTCGGTGAAGACGACGCCACCGGCCGCTACGGGATCCACTTCCATCACAGCGGCGATGGCAGCCGTGGGTCGGTTGTCGAAGGTGTCGTCATCCGCAATGCGGCGAACCACTCGTTCGTCCCGCACGCCTCGCACGGCATCACCTTTGTCGACACCATCGCCTACGACGTGCAGTCAGAGGCGTACTGGTGGGACGGATCGACCGTCGAGACACCGGAGAACAACAGCGACGACATCCGCTACGAGCGGGTGGTTGCCGCCAAGATCACACCAAACCCGTACGACACCCACTATGCGTCGGGAGTGCAACTCGGGTCAGGGGCGAACCCCCAGATCGTCGACTCGGTTGTGGTCGGTCTGATGGGTGTCAGCGAGACCAACTCGGCGTACCACTGGCCCGGTAAGAGCGACGGCTCGTGGCTCTTCGACGGCAACATCGCCCACAACAACGCAGCCAACGGGATCCTGGTGTGGCAGAACACAAGCGACCCCCACGTCGTCGAGGACTTCGCGGCCTACGACAACAGCGCATCCGGCGTGCTCCACGGCGCTTACGGCAACGACTACGTCTACCGCAACGTCACGCTGCTCGGCAACAGCAGGGCGGTGCAGAGCCATGCGATGGGGAAGCCGGCGATCGATGGATCGACGGACACCCAGTCGTGGGAGGGCGTGACCACGGGTGGCGCCGACCTGTGGGTCATGCCGCACGTGACGGAGGGCAATGACACGCCAGTGCGGTTTGTCGATTGCGACTTTGGCCGTGTCGTGTTCAACGAGGCGACGACGCCTGGACTGTACGACTTTGTCGACTGCGACCTCGAGCCAGCCGACTTCGTGCTCAAGGCGGACACCACCCTTGGCAACCTGGGGGCGAGCAGCGCAACCGTCATCCGCATCCAGCGGGCAGACGGGACGGCGTACCAGCTCACCGGACAGGGCGTGGTGACGACGATCGCCGCCTTCTACGGCACAACGCCGGCACCCGTTCCCGAGCCAGAGCCAGAGCCGGAGCCGGAGCCAGAGCCGGAGCCGAAACCGGTCCCGAAACCGAGACCGAGACCTCGGGGCGTCACGGTGATGGCGACGGTGGAGGCGACGACCGCCGCCGTCTTCTGCGAGATCTGACCGCCGCTGAACGGGGGGGCCTCCCCTCGCCGCAGATGCGGCGAGGGGACCTCCGTCGACCGACCGTGAGTCGCCATAGGGGACGACCGCGGCTACGGTTGCCGGCGGTGGATCCTTCTCTCCTCTGATCCATCGGGCGCATGTGCGCACCGCAAGCGGTAGCGAGACAGCCGGTGGCCCACGCCGTCGGCGGCCGAGGAGGAATTCTTGAAAGCACAACGACACACAGGGTCGCAGCACGCCACCGTGCGCTTCTCGCTCCTCTTCGCCGTCGTCGTTGTGGCGCTGTATCTCGTGGTTGGCGCCTCACCGGCCGCAGCCGCCGATCGCATCATCGAGGACGGCGAGTCGTTCCCTGACGGCTTCACCGTCCCCGCAGGCGACGTGTGGGAGTTCGACCCTGCGGCGGACACCCACATCACGGTGTCTGGCAACGTGATCGTCGAGGGCACGCTGGTGATGCGACCCAGCTCGAAGTCGATCGAGCACTTTCTCCAGTTCACCGGCATCGACGAGTCGCAGTTCGTCGGCGGCGGCATGGAGCCGATCGCAAGCGACGTTGGCCTGTGGGTGGTGGGCGCCGGTCAGCTCGACATCGCAGGCACCGAGGTCACGCCGTGGTCCTACGACTGGGAGACCGGCTGGACGGCCGCGGACGACATCGTGGCCGCTCCGATCAAGACGGGGAACTACACGACGTTCACCCAGGTGGACAGCGCCAGCGCCGTTCCTGCGCCAAACGTCTACGGGTACGAGGCGGAGCTGCTCAACCTCACCCGCAACGTCAGGATCGAGGGGACAGCCGCCGGGAAGACGCACATCTTCATCTCCTCGACGTCGCCGCAGACCATCACCTACGCCGCCATCCGCTACGTGGCGCCGTGGATCAACGACACCGGTCTCGAGACCGACCACTTCACCGGCAGGTACGGGATCCACTTCCACATGAGCGGCGACGGGTCGCGAGGCTCGATCGTCGAGGGCGTGGTCGTCCGCGACGCCGACAACCACGCCTTCGTCCCCCATGCCTCGCACGGCATCACCTTCACGAAGGCGATCGCATACAACACCACCTCTGAGGCGTTTTGGTGGGACGAGTCAACGGTCGAGGCGTGCGGCGAGACCGATCCGACGTGCAACGAGACAAACGATCTCGTCTACGACTCCGTGGTCGTCGCCAAGAACCACCCAAACCCTGTGCGGGAGCACACCGCCGCCGCCATCCAGCTCGGTGGGGGCGAGGACATGACGATCGTCGACTCTGTGGTGGTTGGCATGGAGAACAGCGGTCAGAACGTCTCCGCCTACCACTGGCCGAGCGTCGATCGCGGGGTGTGGACCTTTGTCAACAACACCGCCCACAACAACGCGACACACGGCATCTTCGTGTGGCAGAACACAACGGGTGACGACGTCACCAACCACGTCATCGACGGGTTCACCGCCTACTACAACGCAAACGCCGGCATCGACCACGGCGCCTACAGCAACTCGTACGTCTACACCAACCTGACGTTGCTCGGCAACGGCGGCGGCGCCATCCACTCGCACGCCCTTGGCAAGCCGGCGGCGGATGGGACCACCGACACCCAGGAGTGGTCCGGGGTCACCACAAATGGCGCAACGCTGACGGCATTCGTGCACCTGACCAAGGGGATCGGTCTGCCTGTGCGCTTCCTCTACTGCGACTTCGGCGAGGTCGTGTTCGACGAGGGCACAGGGGGTGTGGCCGGGCTCTACGACTTCATCGAGTGCGGGCTCGACGAGAGCGACTTCGACCTCGGCAACGCCAACCCCGGAACGATCATCCGCGTCCAGGACGGAACCACGGCGTACCAGCTGACCGCATCCGGGTCCAAGACCACCATCGCCACCTTCTACGACAATCCCACCCCGCCGCCACCCCCGGTGACGCCACCGCTGCCACCCCCGGGTGGGGGCGCTACGTTCGACGACATCGCCGGCTCGATCTTCGAGGCGGACATCGAGTGGCTGGCGGCCGAGGGGATCACCAAGGGCTGCAACCCGCCGGCCAACACCCTGTTCTGCCCGGATGACTACGTCACAAGGGGACAGATGGCGGCGTTTCTCAACCGGGCGCTCGCCCTTCCCGATGCCGGCGGCAACCCGTTCATCGACGACGACGGCTCGATCTTCGAGCCGGACATCGAGGCGATCGAAGCCGCAGGGATCACCAAGGGGTGCAACCCGCCTGACAACGACATGTACTGCCCCGGCGCATACGTGACCAGGGGGCAGATGGCGGCGTTCCTGGTGCGGGCGCTCGATCTGCCACCTGGCACGGAGAAGTTCGTCGACGACAACGGGTCGATCTTCGAGGCGGACATCGAGTCCCTGGCGGCAGCCGGCATCACGCTCGGGTGCAACCCGCCGACGAACAACCAGTTCTGTCCGAACGACTACGTGACACGGGCGCAGATGGCGGCGTTTCTCCACAGGTCGGCTTCGCACCTGCCCTGAGCCGGTTGCCCCGGCTCAACCGGCCAGACCGAAGACCTGGCGGGCGCGGTGCAGCCCTGCGACGAGCGCATCTATGTCGTCCTCGGTGGTGTAGACGTAGAACGATGCCCGCGCCGTCGCCGGTACGTCGAGCTCGCGCATGAGCGGCTTGGCGCAGTGATGCCCGGCGCGGATCGCCACACCCGCCTCCTCGTCGAGGATGGTCGCCAGGTCGTGGGCGTGGATGTCGGCAAGGGTGAAGCTGACGGCGCCACCGCGCACGTCGAGGTTTGCCGGCCCGTAGATGCGGAGATCGGGGATCTCGGCGAGCCGGTCGAGGGCGTACCCGGTGATGTCTGTCTCATGCTGTCGCACCGCAGACATCCCGATCTTGGTGAGATAGTCGACGGCGGCGCCAAACCCGACCGCCTCGGCGATGGGGGGCGTCCCCGCCTCGAACTTGTGTGGCACCGGCGCCCAGCGCGACTCGAAGAGCCCGACGTCGGAGATCATCTCGCCGCCCCCTTCGGCCGGCTCCATCTCTTCGAGCAGCTCCCTCCGCCCCCACAGCGCCCCGATCCCGGTTGGGCCGAGCATCTTGTGGGCGCTGAACGCCAGGAAGTCGGCGTCCAGCGCGCCGACATCGACGGGGAGGTGTGGCACCGCCTGCGCCCCATCGACAACGACGACCGCCCCGACGCGGTGTGCGGCGGCGGCGATGGGTCGCAGCGGCGGCACGGCGCCTGTGACGTTGGACATACCGGTGACGGTGACGATCCTGGTGCGATCGTCGAGCACCTCGTCGAGCTGGCTCAGATCGAGCTGGTAGTCGGCGGTGATCTTCAGGTAGGCCAGCTCGGCGCCCGTGTGTCTTGCTACGAGCTGCCACGGGACGATGTTGGAGTGGTGCTCCATGATCGTGAGCACGATGCGGTCGCCGGGACGGAGACGGTTGAGCCCCCAGCCGTATGCGATGTGGTTGATACCGGCCGTCGTGCCCCTGGTGAACACCACCTCGGACGGGCTCGCCGCACCGATGAACCCGGCAACTTTGGCCCGCGCTCCCTCGTAGGCGGCGGTGGCCTCCTCCGACAGCCGGTAAGCGCCGCGATGGACGTTGGCGTTGAGGGTCCTGTAGAAGTCGGAGACCGTCTCGATCACCTGCTCCGGCTTCTGACTGGTTGCCGCCGAGTCGAGGTAGACGAGCGGTCGCCCGCCGATGCGGCGCTGCAGCAGCGGGAAGTCCGTTCGCAGCAAACCGAGATCGCTCATGTCACCCGGGAGTCCCGATGGGACGGAAGCTGTCGTACCCGGACTCCTCGACCCTGGCCGCCAGGTCGGGGCCGCCGCTCGCGACGATGCGACCATCGACGAACACGTGGACGTGGGTCGGCTCGATGTAGTCGAGCATGCGCTGGTAGTGGGTGATGATGAGGAAGCCGCGGTCGGCGTCCGCCAGCCGGCTCACCCCTTCGGCAACGGTGCGCAACGCATCGATGTCGAGGCCAGAGTCGGTCTCGTCGAGGATGGCGAGGTCTGGGCGCAACACCGCCATCTGCAGCACCTCGTTGCGTTTGCGCTCGCCACCGGAGAACCCCTCGTTGAGGTAGCGGTCGGCGAATGACGAATCCATCTCCAGCTCGCGCATCGCCTCCATCACCTTGAGCCGCAGCTCCAGCACCGTGTAGTCGGTGCCGGTGCGGCTGGAGAGGGCGGTGCGCAGGAAGTTCACCACAGAAACCCCTGGGATCTCCTCAGGGTATTGGAAGCCGAGAAACATGCCCGCGCGACCCCGCTCGTCGGGCTTCCACTCTGCGATGTCCTCGCCCTTGTAGAGGATGCGTCCTCCTGTCACGGTGTAGCTGGGATGGCCAAGCAGCACCCCGGCCAGCGTGCTCTTGCCCGAGCCGTTCGGACCCATCAGGGCGTGGACCTCACCCCGGTCGACGGTGAGATCGAGGCCCTTGATGATCTCGGTCTCGCCTGCGGATGCGTGGAGACCTGCGATGGCCAGCAGGGGGGGAGACGGCATGGGCCGATTGTAGTGAGGGGTGGTGCGCTGGCTGGCCGTGGTGGCTCGGTTGGGAGGCGGCTCAGAGGCCGCGGGCGAGTGCCGCCGTTGCGGCGACGAGCGCTGTGTCGATGTCGTCGAGCGGCGAGAACTGCTGGAGGTAGACCCGGTCGACACCCCACGAGGCCAGGTCGGCGAACCCGGCGGCCACCTGGTCGGCGGTGCCGTGGGGGATGTGGCGCTCGTCGAGCCGCCCGGTGTACTCGGCGACGTCCATGCCACGGGCGGCGGCCCGCTCGGCGAGCACGGTGCGGTGGGCTGCGTCGTCATCCGACAGTATCGGGCTCACCGCCATCGAGACCTTGATGGCGTCAGGGTTGCGTCCGGCGTCGTGCGCCGCCTCCCGCATCACGGCGAGCCTTGCGTCGAGTTCCGTCTTCGCCATCGAGAAGACGTTGTACTCGTCGGCGTGACGCCCCGCCAAGGTGGGGGTCCGGGATGGGCCGTTACCGCCGATGACGATCGGGGTGCCCTGGCCGAGCCGGGGGAGCACGGTCACGTCTGCGAGCTCGAAGAAGCGGCCGGAGAACCCCCCGTCGCTCCTCCCGAACGCCGCCCACAGGTAGCCGAGCGCCTCCTCGAGCATGTCGTAGCGCACCCCGAGCGGCGGGAGGTCGAGCCCGAACGCCTCGTGCTCGAGCTCCATCCACCCCGTCCCCACCCCGAGCTCGAAGCGCCCACCGGACATCTCGAACAGCGTGCTTGCGGTCTTGGCGACCACGGCGGGATGGCGGAACGTGATCGGGGTGACCAGCACGGTGAGCCGGATCCGGGTGGTCTCCCTGGCGAGACCAGCCAGGCTGGCGAGCGCATCGGTCACATGGGGGGGCGAGCCGGAGGAGAGGTAGTGGTCGGATCTGGCAAATGCATCGAGACCCTCCGCCTCGGCCCATTGCGCCAGCTGGAGCAGCCTGGCGTAGCTGCCGCCGAGCTGCGGCTCGACCATCAACCCGACCTCCATCGCGGCTCCTGTCGTTCGGTGGGGTGGTGTCACCGGCCCCGGCGCACCCACTCGTCGAGCGACGGCGTCTCGGCGCCGATGGTGGTGTCGAGGCCATGGCCCGGCATCACCAACGTCTCGGCGGGGAGGGTGAACAGATGCCGCTCGATGCTGTCGATGATCTGGGTGAAGCTCGCCGAATTGCCGTGGGTGGCCCCGGGGCCGCCAGGGAACAAGGTGTCGCCCGTGAGCACAACGGCGCCGGCGACGAAACACATCGAGCCCGGTGTGTGGCCGGGGGTGTGCACGGCACCCAGCACCAGCTCGCCGACGGTGATCTCGCCGGGCTCGAGGGGGTGGTCCGGCTCCATCCCTGCGATCCCGATGTCGGCGGGGTGGAGCAAGAAGGGGATGCCGAGACGGTGACTCACCGCCGCGGCCGCACCGACGTGGTCGAAGTGACCGTGGGTGGTGAGCAGCGCAATCGGCGCCAGATCGGCGACGGCAGCAGCGATCCGGTCTGGCTCGGCGGCCGCATCCACGACCACCGCCGCAGTGCTGCGGGCGTCGGCGACCACGTAGACGTTGTTCTCGTATGCGCCCACACACAGCTTGCGGATCCGCACCCGGTCGTCCTCGTAGTGCCATCCCGTCATGTGTTTCTCCTATGTCAAGCGGCCCTGGCGGGGGCGGCTTGAGGTGGGTTGAGTGCATCTTGGAGCATGGTGCGGTAGGCGACGTCGGAGAGGCGTCGTTTGAGG
>Ga0114938_1000514_pt1 | contig 28824 bp, 19 predicted proteins | sample AshMeaBigSpring_FD_88675 | JGI IMG/M metagenome (GOLD analysis project Ga0114938, IMG submission 88675) | Groundwater microbial communities from Big Spring, Nevada to study Microbial Dark Matter (Phase II) - Ash Meadows Big Spring | ecosystem: Environmental > Aquatic > Deep subsurface >... | reverse complement strand
TCCGTCGGGGCCTTCCTCTCCCGGCTGGCCGTTCTGTCCCTCGGGCGCGGCTCCCTCCTGCGTTGATCCGTCGGGGCCTTCCTCTCCCGGCTGGCCGTTCTGTCCCTCGGGCGCGGCTCCCTCAGGATGGTCCTCCTGCGTACCTTGCTGGTCGTCCGGACTGGGCTGCGGGTCGAGTCCCGGTTGTTCCTGATCCTCCGGCGTACCTCGGTCGTCGCCGGGGGGACCGGGAATGATGCGGAGGGTGTACGTATCGGTGCGGGCCGTGTTGGGCTCCGGGGAGGCCGTGAGCGGTGCGGTCCGGTTATCCGCGGCCACGGCCTGGAGCTGGACGACGTCGCCGGCGACCAGCCCCAACTTGCGGGGCACGAGCGGATAGGTCACCACCGCCTGGCCCGACTGCGGCTGCTCGAGCAGTTCGGCCTGGAGGACGGATTCTCCGTCGCGGGTCAGCTGCAGTGTAATCCGGGCAAGCTGGAAATCGGGATCGACGGCGCGGAGCTGGATCAGCTGTTGCCCGTTCTCAGGGACCTCGGTCTCCCGCGTTTCCGGGACCAGTATCTCCAGCCACGGCGGCAGGTCGGGAATGACTTCGATGCGGTGCACGATCGGGTCTTCGTTCCCTTGCCGATCAGGCGTGGCGAACCGCAACTGGTAGCTATGGTGGGTTGGCGTCTGCCGGTCCTCTTGCACGGTCAGCGTGAAACTGACGCGGGCCTCGCGGCCCACGGCCTGCATGGGCAGAATCCCGCGTCCGGCCAGGACGGGTGGTCGATCCGGGTCACCCTCAGGTGTTGTCGGCGGATCGAATTCCAGCTGCGCGGTCTGGATATCCAGGTTGGCCGCCGCGACCAGGGTGACGCGGGTGCCTTCGAGGGCGCGGATGTCCCCCTGGCGCGGCACTACCTGAGACGGGAGGCCTGTGTAGTCTGGGAACTCGTACTCGATCTGCTGGACGACGATACTGGGCGCTTCCAAGACGCGGACGCGGTAGTTTTCGCTGACCGCGTCTCCCGCTTCGATCCGATAGATCAGGTCTTGTTGAATGCCGTTACCACCGGGCAGCAGCAGCGTGGCGAAGCGCGGGGACCCGTCGACGGCAGCCAGGGGCACGGCCTGGTCCAGCAGCTGCCCGTCGGCGGTGCTGTAGTACAGGGTGACCGGTGCGCCCGCATCCAGACCCAGCACCTGTGCCGAAACGGGCAGCGTTCGTCCTTGGTAGATGGCGGTGTGGCCCGGGAGGACGTCAGCCAGCTGGACGCGGGAAGGGCGGGCGATGCTTTTCCAGGGCATGGCGATGCGGGCCACGGTCTGGAAGGGATCCTTGGGCGAAAGGGTCTTGTAGAGTCCGCCGATGATCAGCAGGCCGGCCAGGATGGCGGCCACGCGTACGAGCTGGGTGCGGTCCACCGCAGCATCCACGGGGACGCGCGACAAGTCGATCGCCGCCTGCCGTTCCATCGCCTCGTAAACCACGTCGCGCACCTCCCCGCGGCGCGCGCGGAACAGCAAGAGATTGATCAGGCTATTCTTCAGCGACGGCTCAACCTGTTCGATCGTCCGTGCGGCAAAGACGGGATTGACTCGGCGGAGCAGGGGAGGGCCCAGTTGGCGCAGGAAGAATACGACGCTGCCCGCCACCAGCACGACGAAGGCGGCCAGGCGACCCCAGAAGCTCAATCCCACAATCCAGTGGTCGACAAGGGCCAGCCCCAGCAGCAGTGCCAGCCAGGCAGCGGCCAGCGTCATCAGGGCCCAGGCAATGTCGACCAGCTTGACGTGCAGGCCCGTCTTGCGGATCTGCTGCTCGATGTAGTCGTCATAGCCGACGATTGTGCCGGCCGGCTGGTGGCCGGGTGTCGGGGCCGCGGCAAGTGGTGGGGGAACGGTCACGCGGGGAAGCTCGGAGCGCGGTGGAAACAAGGATGGCCGGTACCCGGTCGGACCGTGCCCGCGATCCGCGCAGCCGTGTCCGCCGACTTAATTATAGACGACGTGCAGGGACGTTCCGATCCGAGTCGCGGCTCACACCGCGGTCGAGGAATTCGGGGATTTAGGTGACTCCCGGGGGTCAGGCCCGTGTTTCCGGTCGGCGCGTGTTCGAGGGACGGCGTTGATTCGCAATAAAAAAGGGGACCGGACCCCGACCGCGGCGGCGGTCGGCATGTCGCCGCTGCGTGGCAGCGGTTGCGTTGACGGGTGTCGACCCGTCTGTTAGCCTTTCGCGGTTGGCGACACGGGAAATCGATCTGGCGGGTGGTGAGCACCGGCGGAGAGCACTGGGGTGGGTGATGGTTCAGGAAGTGACGTTGATCACGGGCGATGGAACGGGACCGGAACTGGCCGAGGCGGCGCGCCGCTGTATCGACGCGACGGGCGTCGAAATCCGCTGGGACATCCAGGAGGCCGGCGTCGACGTGATGGCCCGGGCAGGCACGCCCATTCCCGAGAGCGTGATTGACAGTGTCCGGCGGACGCGGTGTGCCTTGAAGGCCCCGATCACCACGCCCGTGGGTACCGGTTTTCGCAGTATCAACGTGTATCTGCGGCAGGAACTGGGGCTGTTTGCCTGTATCCGGCCGTGCAAGTATTACCCCGGCGTGCGCAGCTATTTCAGCCAGGTGGGCGTCGACCTGGTGATCGTGCGGGAGAACACCGAGGATCTGTACGCGGGCGTGGAATTCGCGGCGGGACGCCCCGAGACGGGCAAGCTGATCGAGTTCATCAACTCCTTGCCGGCCGACCGCAAGATCAAGACGGCAGCGGCAGAAACGGGCGTGTCGATCAAGCCGATCAGCGTCAGCGGTACGGAGCGGATCGTGCGGTGCGCTTTGGATTACGCGCGGAAGAACGGCCGGCGGAAGGTGACCGCCGTCCACAAGGCGAACATCATGAAGTATTCCGACGGGCTCTTTCTGGCTACGGCGCAGAAGGTCGCCGCCGAGTACCCGGACATCGAGTTCGAGGAGCGGATTGTCGACAACATGTGCATGCAGCTGGTCCAGAAGCCGGAGCTCTACGACGTGCTGGTGCTGCCCAACCTGTACGGCGACATTGTCAGCGACCTGGGGGCGGGGCTGGTGGGCGGGCTGGGCGTGGCCCCCGGCGCGAACCTGGGACCGGACGGGGCCGTGTTCGAGGCGACGCACGGGAGTGCCCCGAAGTACAAGGGGCAGAACAAGGTGAATCCGACAGCGCTGATCCTGTCGGGCGTTCTGATGCTGAGCCATCTGGGCGAGGTCGACGCCGCCCGCCGGCTGGAAAGGGCGGTGGCCGACGTGATCGCCGAGGGGCGTCACGTCACGTACGACCTGAAGCCGCACCGCGATGACCCGACCGCTGTCGGTACGCGCGAGATGGCGACGGCTATCTGCGACCGGCTCGCCTGATCGGGGGAGCTGCCCGCGGCGGGCGGAACCGGTCACGGGGTGGACGCCGGATCTGCTGCACCCCACGGGGTCAGGCACATTTTTCGGCGGCAGCGTCGCACGACGCCGAGCGGTCCTTCCGCCGAAAAATGAGCCAGACCCCGGCCCGTGATCTGCTGCGCACCAAGGGGTCAGGCACATTTATACGGCACCCGCCGAGGATGGTCGCCTTTCGCTCCGCGAAAGTACGGTCTTTCGCGGAGCGAAAGACGACGATGATGTGACAAAGCCGACCGGCGGCAGCATATCGGCGGCAGCGTCGCACGACGCCGAGCGGTCTTTCCGCCGAAAAATGAGCCAGACCCCCGGCCCGTGAACGGTTCCTTGCGCGCGGGTCGCCCACCCCTGGGGAGTATCTCTTTTCCTTGACCGCTGTTGGCCCACCAGGTGACACGCCGCAGCGTCTCCGTGGCGCTTTCCCCGGGGAATCTCACTTTTCTCCGCCCGCGGTCGGCCCCTGGCACGGCGACCCGTCGCACGAATGCGGCGAGGTTCGAACGGTTCCGCCAGCGTTGCCCGGACGCCACGGATGTTGCCGCCAGGCATCACGGGGGCGGCGGGCGTGAAGGCCTCAGGGATCCGTAAGCCGTGTACTGGCTTGGGCTTGGGTCGATCCGCCTCTTGCCGGGGCCGCCCTGGCATCCGGAGTGCCTCTGCTCCAGTCGACGTGTGAACCATCGCGTCGCCGAACCGCGCCCAACGATCACGCTTCCTGGAGGCAGCCCGCCGTGCCCAAGCCGATTGTCAAGAGCCGTCGTGGTCCTGTTCGCAAGCTGCCGGCTGTCTGCAACCAGGCGGTCAATGGTCACGCCCTGGTGCCGGCGGGGCCAGCCATCGCCCCGGCGGACCGGTTGAATGACGCTGCGGGGCCCGAAGCGCTCGAGCCGCTGGACGATTTCGAATTGGACGACGAACTGCCGACCGAAACGGAACTGGAGGGGGAGGCGGAAAGCGAGTCGGACAGCTCAGACGCGATCGACGATCCGGTGCGGATCTACCTGATGCAGATGGGCGAAATCCCGATGCTCCAGCGGAGCGAGGAGATCGCCGCCGCCCGCCAGATCGAGCTGACGCGCCGCCGTTTCCGCAACACGATGCTGGGCAATGACTTTGCCTTGCAGGCCGCCGTGGCGGCCCTGGAAAAAGTCCGCGACGGACAATTGCGGCTGGACCGTACGATCGAGGTGTCGGTGACCAACACCAGCGAGAAGAAGCGCATCCTGAAGCGCGTGGTGCCCCATGTCCGCACGCTCCGCGAGCTGCTGGTGCGTAATCACCGGGACTTCCACCTTGCCATCAACCGCCGGCGTCCCCTCGGGCAGCGTCGCGAGGCCTGGCGGCGGCTGGTACGCCGGCGGCACCGCGCCGTTCGGCTGGTCGAAGAGATGAACCTGCGGATTCAGCGGCTCCAGCCGGTGCTGGACAAGCTGCGGGAAATCTCGCGGCGGATGGACGTGCTGCAGGAGCAGATCGCAGCGGGCGGGGGCGTGGCCGCGGGCGGCAGTTCGCTGGACGAACTGCGGGCCGAACTCCGCTACCTGATGCGGATCACGCTGGAGAGCCCCGCCACGCTCCGCCGACGGGTGGCCCGGACCCGGGTCTACCAGGAGGCCTACGACGCCGCCAAACGGAAGCTGTCGGCCAGCAACCTGCGGCTGGTCGTCTCGATCGCCAAGAAGTACCGCAATCGCGGGCTGAGCTTCCTGGACCTGATCCAGGAAGGCAATACCGGCTTGATGCGGGCCGTCGACAAGTTCGAATACGCGCGGGGCTTCAAGTTCTCCACCTATGCCACCTGGTGGATCCGGCAGGCCATCACGCGGGCGATCGCCGACCAGAGCCGCACGATTCGCGTGCCCGTGCATATGATCGACACCATGACCCGCGTGCGGCTCGTGTCGCGCCAGCTGGTCCAGGCTACCGGCCGCGAACCGACGCCCGAGGAGGTGGCCGCCCGCGCCGAGCTATCGGTGGAAGACACGCGCTGTGTCATGAAGATGTCCCGCAATCCGCTGTCGCTCGACCAGCCGGTGGGAGATCACGACGACAGCTTCTTTGGCGAGTTCCTCGAGGACCACCGCGACGACGATCCGCTGTACGAGACCCACCAGCAGGCCCTGAAGAGCAAGATCGAAGACGCCCTGCGCACGCTCACCCACCGCGAGCGCGAGATTCTGCGGCTCCGCTACGGACTGACCGACGGTTACGCCTACACGCTGGAGGAGGTCGGCAAGATCTTCTCCGTGACCCGCGAACGTGTGCGGCAGATCGAATCGAAGGCGGTGCGCAAGCTGCAGCAGCCGCCGCGGAGCGAGACCCTGATGAGTTTCGTCGAGGCCTGCACGCTCCCGCCCCAGTTGGACGCGGTCGGCGATGTGGGTTGACCGCCGGCAGGCGGCCCCGCCAAGCCCTGCGGGCGATCGCGGCGGCGGCCGGCCGCGGCCCGCTGGCTTGCGACACCGCCTCGGCCCTCTCCCCGCCGGCGCGACGAGTCGCCGCGCGTGGTCCGCTCTCAGCGCCGCGGCAGGCCGTCCTCCGCGGCCAGCACGTCCAGGTATCGTGCCTCCAGCCACGAACCGACGGCCAAGGCGGCCAACTGATTGGCGTGCTGGCTGAGCACCGGTCGGGTCGGTTCGTACAGCGGCTCTGCGGGGCCCTGGAAATACGGCAGCAGGTCGAGCAGCGGCAATCGCTGCTGGTCGGCGAACACCGACAGCCGCCGTTGCGGCAAGCTCACATCGATCTCCGAGGCAGCATACCCGCCCTGTTGCCGCAGTTGCTGCCGCAGGCGGTGGTTCAGCTGGAATTCGGCCGGGACCACCACCAGGCCGACACCGATCTCCCGCCGCCGGCACTCGGTGATGATCGTCTCCAGCTGCCGCAGCACGTTCGTCCAGCGGCGCTCGGCCGCGAGGTCCCGCGGGACGCGGCAGACCGCCAGGGGCGACTCCACCGGGCGCAGGGACGCGGGCGAGGCCGGCCGGGGACGCGCCTGGCCGCTCAACCAGCGGCGCACGCGATCGGACTGGCGTGCGAACAGTTGTCCCACCAGCAGCCCCTGCGGCCGGGACTCGTCCAGCCGCGGGACATCGCCAGTGAAGTCGTCCGACACCGAAAGGAAGGTGAGCACGAGGTCGGGCTGGAAGTGAACAACCTCGCGCATCAGCTGCGCCACGTACTGCGGTGGCCCGGCGCGGGGCAGCCCGAAGTTGTAGACTTCCACGCCCTCGAGGTTCTGCTCCAGGCGGTCCAGGCAGTTGCTCCCGGCGCCCCCCGAGAGGACCATCTCGTCACCCAGCACAGCCACGCGGTACAGGCCGCTGTGCCGCAGCGATTGAAACTCATCGTCCCAATAGCCAAGGGCATTGACCCGCCGTCCGTCCCACGTCTGGCCCGGCGGCAACTTCAGGTTCTCCGGCGCCACCGCCCGAAGGACGCCCCGGGCCGACAGCAGGCGATAGCTCCGCAACACGAACTCCGTTGTCGCGAGAGCGAGGATCACCAGGTACAGGCCGAACGCGGCGCGACACAGCCCGGCGCGGCGCCACCCGCCGCGCGGCGGAGACTCCCTACCCCAGGGGACCAAACACGGGAGGCCGAGCAGCAGCGTTCCCCAGCAGGCAATCGCACTGGCGGCCAGAACGGGCCGCCACGGGTCGGCCGGGAGGTACTGGTGGGTGGCAACCAGGAGCAACGTACCGGCTGCCATCCAGCGGACAAGCACGCGGGCAGCTGCCGGCGGCCGCGTCCGCCCGCGGCTTGCACACCCGTCGGCACGGCTGAAGAGATACGTCTGACCGGCACCGGCCAATAACAACAGGCCCCCGGCCATCAGCCGATACGGCTGGGGCAGGCCATCGGGGGACCGCCAGGTGACGCAGATGCCCGCACCGAGAACACAGGTCAAGACGGTCAGAAGCCGGACCACACGCCAACCATGCCGCGCGGGTCGCCCAACCTGCTTGCGGTGCCAGCAGCCCATCGACGCCTCCCTGCGTCAGCCTGCCTGCCTGCCGTCTGGTGGACTGCCCAGCCCACATGTCGTGCCCTGCACGTCCTGGATTCAGGGGCCGGTGTCCCGGTCGGCCTGTCCAGCAGCGCCCGGTCACGGGTGGTCAAGCCAACCGCCCGCCGGTCGGGCACGCGCCACCGGTCAGTTCCATGCGGACAAGATACGAATTGGCCAATGGAGGGCGTCGGGCACCTTGTTGCGCGGTCCAATCGGGCAGCTGCCAAAGCTATCAATGCCGAAAAAAGCGACTGCCCGCAGAACCTCCCAGGATCGTGCCAGTCGCTCTGGCTGCTCATTAACGATCTGCTGCCCGAAGGGCAACTCCGAAATTTCAAAAATTTCTGTTTCACGGTTGCACCCGCCCGGGCCATCCACGCCGCCGGGTGCCCGCGTGCGAAGGCGGGCCTGGCGCGTTCCCCGCACGAGGACCAGGAGCCGGCGGTCGTGCCACGGCCGAAGCATGAGCCGGTCTTCGGGCCGTGCAAGCGATTGATCGAACAGAGTGGTGCTACTCACCCGCAAAGGAACGATCGGGCGCGATGAGGAACGAATCGGGAACCGGAAGAAACGTGCGCCAGCCGCCGTCGTCGATCGACGCGACAACGCGAAAGTCGCCGCCCGCGGACGGTAACCCACGGGCCTCTGAGTCGGCGCGGCACTCGGCCAGGATCGGTTGCGGCAGGGCCAGACACGCGTCATGGTTCCCGGGGCCTTTACCCCAGGAACAACACTCCCAGGCGAGTTGCCTGACCGGGGCAGGTTCCGGGGGCTGGCCGATCGCTCGGCGCCGTCGGCCTTGGCGCCCGCCTGGCCGCACCGCCGAGCGGGGCACCTGGCCCCGCTTCCCTCCGCGCGGACGTCCCCAGACCGTGTACGTCCATTCAGGAATCGAGCTGAGCGCTCCAGTAGGCCTCGCTGATGAACTTCGACCAGCTGGCGATTCGTACGCGATGCGCCCCGTAAAGCGGGCGCCAGGCGGGGCGCACGGGCCGTGTGCGCAGGTGCATGCCCGCCTGCTGCGGCGTGCGATCCGCCTTGCGCTTGTTGCAGGCGACGCAGGCCAGCACGCAGTTCTCCCAGCTCGACCCGCCCCCGTGGGCCCGCGGCAGCACGTGGTCGATCGTCAATTCCTCGCTGCCCGGCTGCCGGCCGCAGTACTGGCAGGTGTGTCGGTCCCGCTTGAAGATGTTGCGCCGACTGAACGTCACGGCCGCGGTCGGCAGCCGATCGTAGTGCGTAAGCGTGACCACCTCGGGCACGCGGAACCGCGCCGACACGGCCCGCACAAACGGCTCACCGTCCCGGGGCACCAGCCGCGACCAATCGTCCCAGTTGTACAGCTGGTAATCGGCGGGATCGACCACGTGCGCCGCCTCGTTCCAGACCATGATCAGGGCCCGGGCCACGGTGGAGACGTTCACCGGCTGCCAGCTGCGGTTGAGCACCAGGGTGGGTCGTTCGAGCACGTGGGCGATCATTCCAATAGCATCCTTTCCGTGCCGGGGCGGATACACGCGGTGCCGCGTGCCGCGATTCAACACCGGTCAGCCTATCATGATAACACAACGGCGGCCCGCCCGCGGCCGCGGCACTCCGGCCGGGGTGGGGCGACCTTCTGTGGGGCGTGCGGTGTCGCGCCCGCGTCGGCCGACAGTCGGGCGCTGCAAGACAATTACCCACCGGTCTTGTGGATCAGCCGCCGGGCGCTAGCCCGCGGTTTTCGTGCTCCCACCGTGGGCTAGCGCCCGGCGGCTGATGAGTGATTTCGGTAACCTGCTATTTCACAGCGCCTTGTACCGGGCTCCCGCGGGAGGATCGGCCTCAGCGCCGCCGCCCGAAGATGTGCCGGCGCAGTGACGGGCCGTCTTCCCGCCGCTCCTGCAGCCGTTGTCGCAGCTCCACGCCCAGATCCCGCAGCTGATCGGCCAGCTCGTCCGCGGCCGAATCCTCGCCCGTCACCCTGCCCGCCAGAGACGACAATAGCTGGCTCAACGGCTGACCGTCGCCGCGCACGTCCAGCCGCGGCTCGCGCAGCGTGCCGCGGACCGGCACCTCGATCACCTGGCTGGCCAGTCGTTCCGCCAGCGGGCCGTCGCCCAGGAGGTGGAAGGGCAGGGGAATCGCGACCAGCATCTCCAACTGCTGGTTGTCGAGCCGGACCGTGCCGTGCGAGCGGATCAGCAATTCGGGCGACATCTCGGGCAAGCCGAACGCCAACCCGTCGTGCGCGACCTGCCGGTCCGCCACCTGGAACTCCACGACCGACTCATCGGCCAGCCGCACGCCGTGGGGTGGGGGCTTGCGCAGCAGGCCCGCCAGCAGCTCGACCATCCGGCGCAGGAGCGGGTTCTTCGTGCCGGTGCGGACGTCATGCAGCGTCAGCCGCCCCTGAATCTCCGCTGCCTGGGGATCGTCCAGGGGCACGCGACAGTTTTGCAGCTCCAACGACGCGCGGCCCTCGACCCACGCCGCGTCGGCCAGCACGGGCGCTACGTACTTCAAACCGGCCTCGCACAGGACCGGGGAGAGGTTGAGGCGATCGAGCAGCGTCGCGGGCTGCACGGTCACCGCGCCGGGGCCTCCGTCGGGCTCCAGGCCGATGACCAGGTCGACAGGCTCGATCCGCGCCTCCGGCTGGCCTTCGGCGGTGCCCCGCACGATGATGCGCCCTGCATGAATGGAGATCTGCAGCCCCGCGCTCAACACGTGCGGTTGCTGCTGCTCCGGGCGCTCCCGCCCCTGGAGGAACTCCTGCAGGTTCGTGCCGTGCTCGTGCACCACGAGCGTCAACTGCGGCTGGTGCAGGTGCATCCGCCCGCGGTCGCCACCGTGAAACAGCAGCCGCCAGAGCGGCTTCTCGCTGGCCAGCGAGGGAACCTCTACCAGCGGCCGGGCGGGATCGGTGGCCAGCACCACGCGCAGCCCCTCCAGGCGCACGGGCGAGAGCCAGCCCAGCCTCAGCCGCGTGCACGTGGCTCGCGCATGCGGCGCGCCCACGGCACGTGCCAGGAGCCGATCACGAAACACCGGCCAGGCCGCCACCCGGGGCAGGACGGCAACGGCGGCCAACAGTCCGAGCGCACACGCGATGCAGATCGTCCGCCGGCTCGGCCCACGCCGCGGCGGGTGGGGCGCCGGTTTGTCGGTCGTGTCGGTTCCCGTGGACATGCGAAGTATCCGTGAAGATCTGCGCTGCATCCCATCTGTCGGTCGGAGGTCGGCCCTCCGCCGGCCGCGGTTCCCGCCGGAACGGCGACACACGGCAGCCCGCGATCGCGCGGCGGGATGCGACCGGCGTGGTCAGCCGGTCCGACAGCAACATAAGCGAGGGCTGCACCAGACGCATAGCTCAACTGCGCCAGATCCGCCAGTTCCACGACATGGTTGCATGGCATCGACCGTGCCCGATATGGCGCGCCACCTGGCGCGGGGACGTCGCGTGCCGGTTGTCCGAACAGCGCAAGCAAAACCCCCGCCACGGCTTAGACTGATTCCCGTCCGCCCCTGCCGACGACGATACCCAGAGGCGCGGCGGTGGGCGCGCGCGACGGGTGCCAAATTTGGGTTTCGTGTTCCCGGGAGGGCGAGGCTCCCGCCCAGCCGGTGCGTTGCGCGGGTGTTCGGCTCGGCGTGGGGCCTCGCCCTCCCCGGATCGTGCAACTCGGGTTGCCGCGTGCCGGCTCGTCCTTTTCCCCCAGGGTCCCGCAAGGCAATTTGCGCAGAGGAGATGTAACCATGCGGTCGCGATTCGATCGGCATCCGACGTTCATGCTCGCCGTCACAGCCTGCCTGGCTTGGGGAGCAGGCCCACCCGCGGCTCAGGCGGGCGACTGGTTCTTCGGGGGCGGCGGCCACCACCACGGCCACGACGACCACGACGATGACGACGCGCACATCCTCACGGTGGGTCCCGCCGGTGTGGGATACGGCTACTACAGCCGCAACTTTGGTCTGCAGATCGGGCCCGGTCTCGGCGACTACGGCGGCCCGTACTATGACCGTCCCTACGGCTACGGGGGGGGCGGCTACTATGCGGCGGAGCCGGTGTACGCGGAACCGGCGTACCGCGAGCCGGTTTACAGCGCGCCACCGCCGGTCGTACAGCGGGTGGCGCCGCCCGCCCCGGCGGTCATCGCCACGAATCCCCAGGCGGCGCCTTACCAGCAGAAGGCCGAAAACGCCTTCCGGCGCCACGACTACCCGGAGGCCGCGCGCCAGGTCAACCACGCCGCGGTCGAAGACCCGGACAATGGCCGGCTGCACCTGTTTCTCGCCCAGGCCCTGTTTGCCGTGGAGGATTACCCGGGCGCCGCGCTCGCCACGCACCACGCGCTCTCGCTGCTGGACCGCAGCGACTGGGGATTCGTGGTGAAGAACTACCACAAGTTCTACACCAACAACGATTACGTCGCGCAGATGAACCTTCTGATCGACTTCCTCCAGGAGCATCCGGACGCGGCCTACGCCCACTTCGTCCGCGGTTACCACTATGTCTACCTGGGCCACGCCGACGCCGCGCGGCGGGCGCTGGAAAAGGCCGTGACGCTGCAGCCGCGCGACACCTTGGCGGGCGAACTGCTGGTGCTGGCGGGCGGCAAGTTGCCAGTGGCCACCGCCCAGGGCGGCAACCCGCCCACCGGTGATCCGTCGTCCGGGGCGGCGGCCGCGCGCCCCGTCCCGGAACCGGGCGCCAAATAGAGTTTCGTGATTCCGGGAGGGCGCGGCTCCCGCCGAGCCGAGAACCCGCGGCACGCGCCGGCTCGGCAGGAGCCGCGCCCTCCCCATCTCGTGCCACTCCCCTTGGCTCGTTCCGTATCTCCCAGGAGCACGCCGGGCCATCTACGGCGGGCGGCGCCAGCCCGTGACGGCCGCCTGCAACACGCTCGACGTGCGCGAATCGAGCGTCCGGCACCAGAGGGGGAGCCCGTAAGGCGCTGTTCAACAATAAGTTACCGAAATCACTCATCAGCCGCCGGGCGCTAGCCCGCGGTTCATCCGCGAAAGACCGCGGGCTAGCGCCCCGCGGCTGATCCACAAAACCGGTAGATAATTGTCGTGCAGCGCCGAACCATTCACAGGCCTGGGTCGGGTACATTTTTCGGCCAAGACGCTGCCACTTGCGAACATGCGCCGGCCGAAAACATGGACCTGACCCCCTGGCATCACGGCACATCCTCAACCCGGGTGGGAACGGTTATGGGAGCCCGCCGGCCCGCCCGCCGATCGTCAATTCAAGACCATCGATCGTTTGCGGCGATACGCTCCCACCAGCGGCGAATCGACCGGCAGCACCCGCGGGATGTCGAGCATCCGCTTGCGGGCGGCCTCGCCAGTCGTGCGACGCTGCCGCCGAAAAATGTGCCTGACCCCTCGGGCTGCAGCAGATCGGGCGTCCACCCCGTGAACGGTTACCCGGCCCTCGCATACCAGCCTACCCCGGCGCCGATCGTAGGCATCCGAAGCTCAGCGGCTCAGGCCTTGCAGCGCTGCGATCGGGGAAGGTCGAAACGGTCCAGGTGCATCACCTTGCTCCAGGCGGCAACGAAGTCGTGGACGAATTTCTCCTGTGCGTCGGAGCTTGCGTAGACCTCGGCCAGGGCGCGGAGTTGGGAGTTGGAGCCGAAGACGAGGTCGACACGCGTCCCCGTCCACTTCAACTCGCCGGTCTGGCGATCGCGGCCTTCGAACAGGTCGGCGTCCTGCGCGACGGGCTGCCACTGCGTGCCCATGTCGAGCAGGTTCAGGAAGAAATCGTTGGTCAGCGTCTCGGGACGCTGGGTGAAGACGCCATGGCGTGTCTGGCCCACGTTGGCGTTCAGCACGCGCATGCCGCCGATGAGCACCGTCATCTCGGGCGCGGTCAGGGTGAGCAACTGCGCCTTGTCCAACAGCAGCGCCTCGGCTGGAATCGAGTACTTGCCCTGGAGATAATTGCGGAAGCCGTCCGCGATCGGCTCAAGCACGGCGAACGACTCCACATCGGTCTGCTCCGGCGAGGCGTCCGTGCGGCCGGGTGCGAACGGAACGCTGACGGGATGACCGGCCTTCTTCGCGGCCTGCTCGACGCCCGCGCAACCGGCCAGCACGATCAGGTCGGCGAGCGAGACCCGCTTGCCACCGGACGCGCTCGTGTTGAACTCGCGCTGCACGCGCTCGAGTGTCTGCAGAACCTTAGCGAGTCGCTGCGGCTGGTTGGCGTGCCAATCCTTCTGCGGCGCCAGGCGAATCCGGGCGCCGTTGGCGCCGCCCCGCTTGTCGGAGCCGCGGAAGGTGGACGCCGCCGCCCAAGCGGTGGAGACCAGCTCCGAGACCGTCAGACCGGATGCCAGGATGCTCGCCTTCAGCGCGGCAACGTCCTGGGCGTCGATCAAGGCGTGATCCACGGCGGGGACAGGATCCTGCCAGATCAACTCTTCCGCGGGGACCTCCGGGCCCAGATACCTGGCCCGCGGGCCCATGTCGCGGTGCGTCAACTTGAACCACGCCCGGGCGAACGCGTCGGCAAACTGGTCGGGGTGCTCCATGAAGCGCCGCGAGATGCTCTCGTAGGCCGGATCGAACCGCAACGAGAGGTCGGTGGTGAGCATCGTCGGGACGCGCTTCTGCGACGGGTCGCGGGCGTCCGGAATCGTGGCCCCGGCCCCCTTCGCGACCCACTGGTTCGCGCCGGCCGGGCTCTTGGTCAGCTCCCATTCGTAGCCGAACAGGTTCCAGAAGAAATTGGTGCTCCACTTCGTGGGCGTGGTGGTCCAGGTGACCTCCAGGCCGCTCGTGATCGCGTCCCCACCCTTGCCCGTGCCGAAGCTGCTCCTCCAGCCCAGGCCCTGCTCCTCCAGGCCGGCCGCCTCCGGATCGGGCCCCACGTGGGTCGCCGGGCCGGCGCCGTGGGTCTTGCCAAAGGTATGGCCGCCGGCGATCAGCGCCACCGTTTCCTCGTCGTTCATCGCCATGCGGCCAAACGTCTCACGGATATCCCGCGCGGCAGCGACCGGATCCGGGTTCCCGTTGGGGCCTTCCGGATTGACGTAGATCAGGCCCATCTGCACGGCGGCCAGCGGATTTTCGAGCTCCCGGTCGCCCGAGTAGCGCTGGTCCTCCAGCCAGACCGTCTCGGCACCCCAATAGACGTCCTGATCCGGCTCCCAGACGTCCTCGCGACCCCCGCCGAAACCGAACGTCTGGAAGCCCATCGTTTCCAAGGCGACGTTGCCGGCCAGGATCATCAGGTCGGCCCAGGAAATCTTGCGGCCATGCTTCTGCTTGATCGGCCAGAGCAGTCGGCGGGCCTTGTCCAGGCTGACGTTGTCCGGCCAACTGTTGAGCGGCGCGAAACGCTGCTGCCCCCGGCCGCCGCCGCCGCGGCCGTCGCCGATGCGGTACGTGCCGGCACTGTGCCACGCCATGCGAATAAATAACGGGCCGTAATGGCCGAAATCCGCCGGCCACCAGTCCTGCAAGTCGGTCATCAACGCCGCAAGGTCCTTCTTCACCGCCGCCAGGTCGAGACTCCGGAACTCTTCCGCATAATCAAACTCCTCGCCCATCGGATTGGACTTGGAAGAATGCTGGTGCAGAAGCTCCAGCTTCAACTGGTTGGGCCACCAGTCGCGATTCGACGGACCCCCGCCCGCAGCCTGGTGGACGGGGCACTTGTTGGCCTGATCGGACATGGTCTCTCCTCGTGTTTGATGAAATCGCCGGGTGGATAGGTTGCGAAGACTGGTCTGGCTGGCGATCAGTCGCCGGTCGAGCCCCGATCGGCCGCGAGACACTGCGGGCACGTGCCCCAGTAAATCACCTCTGCCTCATCGACCGCGTAGCCCGAGGCGTCGGCGGGGTTCAAGCACGGTGTGTCGCCGACCGCACAGTCGACGTCGACCGTTCTTCCGCAGCTGCGACAAATCAGGTGGTGGTGATTGTCACCGACACGATCCTCGTAGAGCACCGCCGATCCGGCGGGATGGATGCGCCGAATGATCCCCTTCTCAGCCAGGATCGCCAGAGCGTCGTACACAGCCTGCCGCGAGATCGCGCCGATCTCGCCACGGACGCATTGGGCCACCGCCTCGGCGGTAGAGTGCGGACGCCCCGACACTGCCCGCAGCACCGCCAAGCGCTGAGCCGTCACCTGGACACCATGTTCGCGAAGGGTCCTGGCCGGATCGACACGCATGCGCTAGATCATAGCGCGATGCTGGACTTTGTCAATCATCAGACTGACTCAGGCACGCACGTCAGGCGTTAGCCCGGACTAGTTATCTTCAAACGGCGACAACGGCGATCCGGCAGGGGAGTGCGGGGCAATTCCGGGGCCGCAAGGGAAGCGTGCATGAAGGGGGACTGCGGGTGCCTGGCATCATTGAGCGGCCTGCCCGCATCCGGCAGCCGGCGGTCAGCGAAGTGCCGATCTGCACGAGCGACATCCTGCCGACGATCGTGGAGCTGCTGGGGCTCGAGTATCCCGACGGCCGCCCGCTGGACGGCGTCAGCCTGGTGGGACTGCTGGACGGGCAGATGGATGCGCGGCCGCGACCGATCGGCTTCTGGCACTTCGCAGGGCCGAACGCGGATTTCCGCGAGTCGGCTGGGACGGCGGCATGGACGGATCACCGGTTCAAGCTCGTCCGCAGCGGCGTTGCGGCGTTTGAACTGTACGATCTGCTGGCCGACCCGGGGGAGACGACAAATGCTGCCGCGCAGCACCCGGAGGACGTGGCGCGGATGCGGCAGGAACTCCAGGCCTGGCAGCGGTCGGTGCTGGCGAGCTACGCCAACAAGGACTACGCCGAATCCGATGAGGAAAAGTAGGGGCGCGGGGCCGGCGCACCGGATCTTCGGAGCCGATGGCGTGCGGCATGGGCAGGCACCGCTATCCGGTTTCACCCGACCCGCAGAAAATGGTCGACCCGCAGAAAACGGTTGGTCCATCCGGCGGTCCGGGCCAGAGTCATCGCAGCCGCGTGGCCGCCGCTAAGCCGACTGCCGGCCGCGGACTTCCAGGAGTTGGGCGGCAATGCTGATGGCGATCTCGGCCGGATGGTTGGAACCGAGCTGCAGGCCGACGGGACAGAAGAATCGAGCCCGGTCGGCCGGGATGCCGGCACTGGCCAGTTCACGGCGCAGGACGGCGGCCTTGGCCCTGCTGCCAATCACCCCGAGATAGGGAAACGGGCGGTTCGTTTCGAAGATGCGCCGCAGCACGGGCAAGTCGGTCGTGTGACCCTGCGTCAGGCAGAGGACATAGGCGTCATCGGGGAGCCGATCGACCTCCTGCGGGGGATCTCCGGTGTAGATCGAGTGAATCGCGGGAGGCAGTTTCGCGAGCCAGTCCGGGCGGGGATCGATGCAGGTGGCATGGCAGGGGAGCGTCGCGAGGAGTTGGGCCAGGGCCTGCGTGACATGCCCGGCGCCAAAGACGACGATCCGCCAGAGGGCGACATGGACCGTCTCGAAAAAGAGCTTGACGCGGCCGCCGCAGGTCATGCCGACATCGGCCTTGAGGCTCCAATCGGCGAACTGGGTGGTTTTGCCGCCGGCGAGCAGTTCCTGGGCGACAGCAATCGCCTTGGCTTCCACCCGGCCGCCGCCCACCGTGCCGAAGTCGAGTCCGCGCGGAGTGACCAGCATCTTGCTGCCGACGTCGTTGGGCGTGGAGCCGACCGCTTCCACGATGGTCACGGCCACGAACGGTTCTCCGGCATCGGCCAGTTCAAAGTAGCGCGTGATGAAGGACGCGGTGTTCATGAGTGCGGTTGCGTTGGGCAAGGGCGAGGCAGGGCGATCGGGGCGTGTGCGGCGTCCTTGGGCTCCGAGGGATCGCACCTGCCTGGCGGCAGCCGTTGACAAGCGTGGTCACGCCCTCTCCAGGGGCAAGGCCCGCGCCGGCTGGCCGGCCTCCAGCGCGGTCAGGCACATCAAAATCTCCTCGCCCGACGCCGGCACGCGGAGGTGCGGCACGCGATCGGGATGGGCGAACGACAGGGCGTGCCGGGCGGCGAGGAACGCGGAGATGCCCAGCATGAGCGGCGGCTCGCCGACCGCCTTACTCAGGCGGATGTTGATCTGGTGCTTGGGATTGGGAATGAATCCGTAGTTGAACACCTTGGGCAGATCGGTGGCGTTGGGAATCTTGTAGGTGGTGGGACCGGTGGCGAGGAGTTCCCCCCGGGCGTCGTAGCGGAGGTCCTCGGTCGTGCACCAGCCCACGCCCTGAATAAAGCCGCCGATCACCTGGCCGAGATCGACGCCGGGATTGATCATCCGCCCGACGTCCATCAAGAGATCGACCCGCTCCAAGACCAGTTCGCCGGTGAAGCGATCGATGGTCACCTCGGTGACGGCTGCGCCGGTGGTGTAATAGTAGAAGGGATTTCCCTGGCCGGTTTCGCGATTGAAATCGACGCCGGGGGTGGCGTAGAAGCCGCGGGCGCCGAGATCGACCCGTTCGCGGCGGGCGCGGCGGCAGAGCTCGTCGAACGCAATCCGCCGCGCGGGGTCGGCGATCCGTTCGTCCCAGATGAGTCCGTCGGAAAAGCGAATGCATTCGGGGGCCGCCCCCAGGCCGGCTTGGGGACTGGCCAACAGCTCGGCGGCGAAGGCGGCGAGGCGGGACTTGATCTGCCGGCAGGCTTCGAGGGCGGCCGTGCCGTTGAGATCCGTGCTGGCGCTGGCGGCGGTGGGCGAGGTGTTGATGTTCTTCTCGGTGGACGTGGCCATCATCCTCACGCGCTCGACCTCCACGCCGAACTCGTCGGCCACGAGTTGCCGAATCTTCGTGTTGAGCCCTTGCCCCATCTCCGTCCCGCCGGTGGAGACCTGCACCGTGCCGTCGGTATAGACGTTGACCAGGGCGTTGGCCTGATTCATGAACCGGGTGGTGAACGAGATGCCAAACTTGACGGCCGAGATGGCCATCCCCCGCAGGTGTGTCTTGGACGAGGCGTTCGCCTGGCGGATCGCCTGCATCCGCTGGCGGTAGTCGGACGAGGCTTCCAGTTGATCGAACGTTTCGGCCAGGACATGGTCGCGGACGAGCTGGCCGTAGGGCGTGCTGCTGCGGGCCGCATCTCCGTCGCCGTAGAGATTCCGCCGGCGAACGTCGAGGGCGTCCAGGCCGAGCTTCTGGGCGATGTCCTGCAGCGCGCTTTCGATGACGACCATCGCCTGGGGGCCGCCAAAGCCGCGGAAGGCCGTGTTGGGAGGCAGATTCGTGCGGCACACGCGGCCGTTGATTTCGACGACCGGAAGGAAGTACGCGTTGTCGGCATGGAGCATGGTGCGTTCCATGACCGACGTCGAGAGGTCGGCGAACGCCCCGCCGTTGCTGTAGAAATTGAGCCATGCGGCGCGCAGGCGGCCCGCGTCGTCGTAGGCGAACTGGTACCAGGTCTTGTACGGATGGCGCTTGCCGGTCAGCAGCATGTCGTCGTGCTTGGAGAGGACGATCCGCGCGGGCCGGCCGGTGCGCTGGGCGACCAGGCTGGCCATGAGGGCCGGCAGGGCCGACTGCGTCTCCTTGCCGCCGAACCCGCCGCCCATCCGCTTGCACTCGCAGATCACCTGGTGGAGCCCCAGGCCGAGGACCTCGGCCACGACGGTTTGCGTTTCGGTCGGGTTCTGCGTCGACGAGATCAACCTCAGCTCGTCGTTCTCGCCGGGAATGGCCAGCGAGGCCTGCGATTCGAAATAGAACTGCTCCTGGCCGTTGCTTTCGAAGACGCCCTCCAGGGTGTGGGGCGCGGACCGGAAGGCGGCGGCGAGATCGCCCCGGGCGATGCGCCGGGGGGGACCGATGTAGCTTGCCGCGGTAATCGCCTCGTCAATCGAGAGGAGGGGGGCTTCCTCGGAAAATTGGAACGCAACCAGCCGGCGGGCCCGCCGCGCGGCAGCCCGGCTTGCGGCGGCAATCACGACGACCGGTTGATGCAGGTAATGGACCCGGTCTTCGACGAGGAAAAGTTCATCCTGAAAGATCGGGCCGAACTGGTTGCGGCCGGGGACGTCGCGGTGCGTGAAGAGGGCCACGACGCCGGGCGCGCGGGCGGCCCGCGCCAGGTCGATCGCGTGGATGACGCCGGCCGCGACCGGAGCGCCGACGAAGTCCACCCACAGTTCCCCGTGCAACGGCGGGAGGTCCTCGAGGTAGAGGGCTTCGCCGGTGACGTGCCCCTCGGCGGAATCGTGCGGCAGGGATCGACCAACGCTGGGTTTCATCCTGCGGCCAGGGGTTCGAGGGAAAGTTCGTGGAACGCCTTGACGAACAGGTTCTCGACCAACTTCCGGCGATACGGGATGCCGCCGCGGACGTCGGCCAGGGGGCGGATCTCGCCCCGCGCGATCTGGCCGATCTTCCGAAACGTGGATGCATCCAGCGGCCGGCCCGCGGCGTAGGCCTCCGCCCGCGGCAAACGCACGACCGTGGGCCCGACGCCGCCGACGGCAAAGCGCACTTCTTGCAGCATCCCATCCACCGGGCGGAAGCGGATGCCGGCCGTCACGGTGCTGATGTCCATGTCGCGGCGCTTGGTGACCTTGTACAGCTTGAGCGCATAGCCCGGGGCGGGAAGCGGCGTGTGGATTCTGGTAATCAGCTCATCGGCCGCCAGGTCGAGCTGTTTGTAGCCGCGATAGAACTCGGCGATCGGCACGCAGCGGCGACCCCGCGGGCCGGCCAGTTCGATCTGCGACTCCATCACGTAGTGGAACGGCAAGGAGTCGGCAATCGGCGAGGCGTTGGCGAAGTTGCCGCCGATCGTCGCCAGGCGGCGGATCTGGGGGCTGCCAAAGCGAGTCACGATCCGCCAATACTCCGGCAGGACCCGTTCGACCGTCCGCTCGATTTCGCTCCAGGCGGCGCCGCCGCCGAGGGTCAGCGCGTCGTCACTCAGTTCGATCTGCCGGAGTTCCTCGACCGCGCCGAGATAAAGGAACCTGGCCGGATCAATTCGACCGAGATTGCGCTGGACGCCGACGTCGGTGGCCCCGTTGACGATTTTCGCCTCCGGGTGGGCGGCGCGGAATGCGACAGCCTGCGCGATCGTCCGCGGCAGACAGACCAAGGTCTGGACGCCGTCGTGACGCGCTGCGACGCGAACCGGCTCGCGGGTCAGAGCGGCGAACGCGGCCAGCATCTCGCGCTCGTCGAACATATCGGCAAGGCGGGCCACGCGGGCCGGATCGACAGACTTGCCCGCCTCGAGGATCTGCACGTAGCCGGTGCAGCGGCAAAGGTTGCCCGAAAGTCCCGTGCGCAATTGCGGCTCGGTCAGGCGGCAGCCGTTGCCGGCCTGCTCCTCCAGCAATCCGTGCAGGGCGACGACGAAGCCCGGCGTGCAGAAGCCGCACTGGCTGCCGTGGCAGCGGATCATGGCATCCTGCACCGGGGACAGCGCGCCGCTGCGTCGCAGGCCCTCCACGGTGACGACATGGCACAAATCGAGCTGGAAGAGCAACGCGATGCAGGAGTCGATCGTGTGGTAGACCAGCTGGCCGCCTGCCGCCGCGCGTCGCCCGACGAGCACGGAACAGGACCCGCAATCGCCCTCGGCACAGACGATCTTGGTGCCGACGAGCCGCTCCTGCTGCCGCAGGAACTCCGCCAAGGTCCAGGTCGCCCGCGAGTCTTCGACCTCGTGGCGGCGGCCATTGACATAGAAGAGCAAGCGGTTCCGCATGGCAGTTGGAATACCACTGGCCCAGCCACTGGCACATGGGAAGCGGCAAGACGGGGAACAATCTCCTCTCTTCACGGCCCGCCCGATCCCTTATTCTATAAGTGGTCACCGGGAGCCGCAATCGTAACCGTTCCCAACCCGCTGGAAGATTTTCCCTGATTCCTGGGGGTCAGGTCCATGTTTTCGGCCAGCGCGTATCGGCGAGGTCGAGTTGATCGGCCGAAAAATGGACCAGACCCCGGCCCGGGAACGGTTACGCGCAATCTGGGTGGCTGCTCCAACTCTCGTGTTCTGTCCATTTCCAATGTTCGGGTTCGGCAAATCAGCCGGAGGGCGCTAGCCCCCGGTTTGTCCCGGATCAGCCGCGGGCTAGCGCCCCGCGGCTGATCCGAAAACTTCACTGGGACGATGCACGAAAGCGCCTTGCGTGATCCCGGGAGATACGGGACGAGCTGACCAGAGTTGCACGATCCTGGGAGGGCGAGGCTCCTGCCGAGCCGCCGCGTGGAGCGGGTCTTCGGCTCGGCGCGAGCCTCGCCCGCCCGGACTCACGCAACCCTTTGGGGGATGCCCTCTCGTGACTGAAGCGCGTCGACCACTGCCGGCAGGTGAAACGCGGACCCGCGTCGCCAGCGATCATGCCTTGATCGGGCCGGACAGCCACGTGCGCGCTCCGCTGCCCGACTGGGGCGAGGCCGAGTGCGTCGTCCTGATCAGCCCGGCCATGGGCGGCGGGCCACGGGCGCCGAGATTCACGCAATACGTGGTCCATGCCGGCACGACGAGCGCCGTGCGGACAACCGCCGCCGGCATCGAGCGGTTGATCTACGTGCTCGCAGGGGAGGCTCGCGTGGACGGCGGGGTGCTGCCGGTCGATTCCTTTCTCTGGCTGCCGCCGCAGTCGCCTTACAAGCTCCAGGTGGCCTCCTCGGCGACGCTGTTGGTGTTCGACAAGCGGTACGTGCCGCTGGTCGGCGTGGATGTGCCAGCCCGCGTTTCCGGGGCGATGCGCGACGCGCCGGCGGAGCCGTTCCTGGGTGATCCCGACGCGATGCTCACGACGCTGCTGCCGAAGGCGGCGGGATTCGACATGGCTGTGAACGTGTTGCATTACCAACCGGGAGCTACGCTGCCGTTCGTGGAAACGCATATCATGGAGCACGGGTTGTACATGCGGAGCGGGCAGGGAATCTATCGGCTGGCCGATGGTTGGTACCCGGTGCAGAAGGGCGATGCGATCTGGATGGCGGCCTATTGCCCGCAATGGTTCGTGGCCTGCGGCAAGGAGCCGGCCAGCTACATCTATTACAAAGACGTCCACCGCTTTCCTCTCGGCGAGTAAGCCCCGTGCAAATCAAGGTTGACCAGGCTCGGTTGAGCAGCGAACTGCAGCGGCTGGCGGCGATCAGCGATTGTCCCGAACCGCCGCCCGCCGTCACGCGGATCGTCTTCACGGAGACCGACCTCCAGGCCCGCGCGTACCTGCAGACGCTGTTGGAAGACGCGGGGTTGAAGGTCCGCGTCGATCCGGTAGGCAACACGTTCGCGCGGTGGGCGGGTTCGGATGCGTCAGCGCCCGCCGTGGGAACCGGCTCGCATACCGACGCGATACCCCACGCCGGGATGTACGACGGCACGGTGGGCGTCCTGGGTGGCATAGAAGCCATCCGCGGGCTGCAGCGGGCCGGCTTTCGACCGCGGCGATCGATCGAACTGGTGGCGTTCACGTCGGAGGAGCCGACGCGGTTCGGCATCGGCTGCACCGGGAGCCGAGCGATGGCGGGGCTGTTTACCGAGGAGGATCTGGCCAGGTACGTCGATGCCGATGGGGAAACCTACGACGCGGTGCGGAAGCGGGCCGGGTTCACGGGACCGGTGCGCGACTGCCTGCTGCCGCCCGGCCACTATCATGCCTGGATCGAGCTGCACATCGAGCAAGGGCCGGAGTTGGAGCGGGCGGGACTGCCGATCGGCATCGTGACGGCGATCGCCGCCCCAGCGACGCTGCGCTACACGGTTCACGGGGAAGGCGGTCATGCCGGCGCGGTCTTGATGGCCCGCCGCAAGGATGCCCTGTTCGCGGCCGCCGAGATGGTCGGCCTGATCGAGCGGGTCGTCGGGGAAGTCGGCAGCCCCGATCTGGTGGCGACCGTCGGCATGCTGCAGGTCCATCCCGGGGCTTCGAATTCGATTCCCAGCCGGGTGACCTTGACGCTCGACATCCGGGACGTCGAGCGGAGCCACCGGGACCAGGCGCTCGAGCGGATCATGTCCGCCGTCCAGGCCGTCGCCGGCCGGCGCGGCGTCCGCTTGGAGCAAGAGACGCTGAACTGGGATCCGCCGGCGAAGGCGGGCCAGGAGGTGCTCGCGGCGATCCGCAAGGCCTGCGACGCCAGTGGGAAGCCATACATGGAGCTGGTCAGCCGGGCCTACCACGACTCGGTGTTTCTCGCGCAATTGGCCCCGATGGGCATGGTCTTCATCCCGTGCCGGGGCGGCGTCTCGCATCGGCCAGACGAATACAGCTCGCCGGAACAGATTTCGGCCGGCGTCGAGGTGCTGGCGCTGGCGCTGGCGGAATTGGCGAAATGAATCCTGGGCCGCGAGACTCCCGCCGAGCCGAAAACCCGCTCCCCGCGGCGGCTCGGCAGGAGCCTCGCCCTCCCAAGAAGACCATCTAAAGCGGCAACGCAGGCGGCAGGGAGCAAGCGCCCTTAAGCTACCGGCTCACCGTGCCCGTGATGTAGCCGAACGGTTCCTCGGTCACGACAAAGACCTCGTTCTCGTTGGTCTTGCCGAATCGCTCCAGCGGAAAGAGCAGGTGGTGCTTGTTGGGCATGGTCAGCGTCAGGCTCAAGACGTCCGGCGCGGCGTCGAGCGCGGCCTGGCCCATCCGATAGAGGGTTTTCTGCACCGAGTGGCTGTAGTGATCGATGAACCGCCGCAAGAGGGCGGTCCGCACGGTCTCGCGGCAGGCGGAAAAATCCAGATCGGGCCGGGCATATTCCCAGGCGGCCGTCAGCTCGCTGGCGAAGATTCGATCCTGCGCGTCTTCCAGAGTCCGGTACTTGTCGCGATGGAAGTTCGCGAAGCCGCTTTCGGTCGTCTTGGCGATCACCAGGCCCTCGATGCCCGCGACGACAACCGGAGCCTGGTCGCGCACGGCCGTGATCCGGGCGGTGGGCGTCTCGCGATCGCTGCCCGTGAATGCGTGCGGCGAATCGAACAGCCGCTGCCAGCGGTGTTCCCGGAGCGTGACCGCCGCCTTGTCCACCTGCGCGTATTGCCGGAGGAGGTGCGCGGCGATGGCCAGGCCAAATGACTCGATGGTGGCGAAAGGGTCCTCCTGGGCCAGGACATAAATCGTGTTCTTGCATGTGTCGGTGGCCACGATCTGGCGGTTGTCGGCGGCGGTGTAGGCCGCTTGAAAATCGCCTTCCAACAACAGATCGACGGCGGCCTCGATGAACTCATGCCGCTCGGCGTTGGCCGGTGCCCGGCGCGGGCGCTTGATCTTGCTGACACGGACCCGGCACTTGCCATAGGCGTCGTGGGTAAGTTCGACCGGCATGCGCATTCTCGCGGAACGGATTGGCGACTGCTCCCGAGCGAGTTATGATACCAAGCCGAAATGAAGCGGTCAGCCAGTCTCATCGTGAGCAGTCGCAGGGCCCTGGTGCCGGGAGGCGAACGGCCGGTGACCATCCGCGCGGACGAGGGCCGGATCGTGGAAATCGGCCCGTATGATCCGAGCCAGGCGGACGATTGGGGCGATGTGGCACTGCTGCCCGGATTGGTCGATACGCACGTTCATCTCAACGAGCCGGGGCGGACCGATTGGGAAGGCTTTCAAACGGGGACTGCCGCGGCGGCGGCCGGAGGGATCACGACCCTGGTCGACATGCCGCTCAACTGCTCGCCGGTGACGACGACGGCGGCGGCCCTGGCCGCAAAACGCCAGGCGGCGCAGGGCAAACTGTCCGTGGACGTGGGGTTCTACGGCGGCTTGATTCCCGGCAGCGAGCGGCACCTGGCGGAGTTGCTGGACGCGGGCGTCCTGGGCGTCAAGGCATTCTTGTGTCCCAGCGGCCTGGACGATTTTCCGGCGGCCACGGAGAAGGAGCTCCGCGCCGCGATGCCCCTGTTGGCCGAACGGGGCGTGCCGCTGCTGGTACATGCGGAGTTGGTGCGCGAGGTTCGGCGTGCACCCGTTGGACGAAAGTACGCGGACTATCTTGCCTCCCGGCCGGCGTCGTGCGAACGGCAGGCGATTGAGCTGATGATCGACTTGTGCCAGGCGACCGGCTGCCGGGTCCACATCGTCCACCTGGCCGATGCCGGGTGCCTGCCGGCGCTGAGGGCCGCGCGTGCGAAAGGGTTGCCCCTCACGGTGGAAACATGCCCGCATTACCTGACTTTCGCGGCCGAGGAGATCGCGGACGGGGCGACGGCGTTCAAGTGCGCGCCGCCGATCCGGTCGGCGGAGAATCGGGCACAATTGTGGGAGGGATTGCGCAGCGGCATCATCGATCTGGTGGCGACCGATCATTCGCCCTGTCCTCCCGAACTCAAGGTGCTGAAGGAGGGGCGATTTGACGTGGCCTGGGGCGGAATCAGTTCCCTGCAGCTGTCGCTGCCGGCTGTCTGGACCGAGGCGTCGCAGCGGGGATTTGCATTGACCGACGTCGTGCGCTGGATGTCGGTGAATCCGGCCCGGCTCGTGGGGCTCGAGCACGGCATCCAAGTCGGCGAGCCAGCCAGTTTGACGGTCTTTGACCCGGACGCGCGCCTCGTCGTCGAGGGATCGCAACTGCTCCATCGGCATAAGCTCACGCCGTACGAAGGCCGGACGTTGCGCGGTGTCGTGCGGGCGACCTATGTGCGCGGCCAGCCGGCGGCCATCGGCGCCGGACGCATGTGGTGAAGAAATCGAGTGAGCCTACCACGTGACTCGGATCTGCCGATGGACGCCCATCCACGCCGAGGTCTGGCGGAATACCTGAACCGCCTGGAGGAAGCGTCGTTGCGGGCGGTGCTCGCACGGTGCTGCGTCTCGCGCGGGTGGATCGAGGGGATGGCGGCGCGGCGGCCCTTCGCGGCTGACGAGCAGGTGCTCGCGGCGGCCGCGGGCGTCTGGCAGGGATTGGGCCGAGACGATTGGCGGGAGGCATTTGCCGGCCATCCCCCAATCGGCGACCTGGCCAGCCTGCAGGCGAAATACGCCGGCACGCAGCCACTGGCCGCGCGGGAACAAGCCGGCATGCTGACGGCGTCGGAGCAGACGCTGCGGCGGCTGGCCGAGGGGAACCGGGCCTACAAGGACAAGTTCGGTCACATTTTCATCGTCTGTGCCACGGGTAAGAGCGCCGACGAAATGCTCGCCCTCCTGGAGGCGCGGATCGGGAACCACCCGGCGACAGAACTGCCGATCGCGGCGGAGGAACAGTTGAAAATCACCCAAATCCGTTTGCAGGGGCTGGCCCCATGAGCAGCACCAGCCCGATCACAACGCATGCCTTGGACACGCGGCTGGGCCAACCGGCGGCCGGCCTGGGGGTGGTACTGGAACGGGCGGATGCGGATGGCACATGGAAGATGCTGGCCGTTCAATCGACCAATGAGGGAGGCCGGATCGGCGACCTGCTGCCCGCCGGCAGCTTGACGGCCGGCCATTACCGGATGACGTTTGACACGGGGCGGTACTTCCAGTCCCAGGGCGTGGAGCATTTCTATCCGCGCGTTTCGATCGAGTTTGAAATCCGCGATCCCGCGTCGCACTATCACGTGCCGCTGGTGTTCAGCCCGTTCGCGTATTCGACGTATCGCGGCAGTTAGGCGCAACAAGACAATTGCCTACCGGTTTTGTGGATCAGCCGCGGGGCGCTAGCCCGCGGTTTTCGTGCTCCAACCGTGGGCTAGCGCCCGGCGGCTGATGAGTGATTTCGGCAACTTATTGTTGAACAGCGCCTTAGTGCCGCTCGTACGCGGGCCGGCGCTGCACCACGGCAAGGGCCCGCGTGACCGCGCGGGGCGACCCTGCGCGCGGGCCGTCCGGGTGGGAGGAACGTTCACCGCGCGGGGTCTGGTCGACTTGGCGGCGGACAGGCGTAACCGCTCACGCGTCGGGGTCTGGTACATTTTTCGGCGTAACCGTTCACCGCGCGGGGTCTGGTCCATTTTTCGGCCGATCAACTCGACGTCGCGGATACGCGCTGGCCGAAAACATCGACCTGACCCGCTGGAATCGCCCACCCGGGGTGTGAACGGTTGCCCGAGCTGCCAAGGAGCCGGTCAGGTGACGGCGTACCGGAGGGCGTGAAGACCGACCTGGCCCGCGCGAAGGTGGTGGACCCTGCCCGGCGTGGCGGCCACCGTCGCGGACCCGCGGCCTTTCGTGGCCGGTTTGCAATCGGGTTGTCAAGGCGGCATAATCAGGACGCCCTGTGCGGATCGCTCCGGCGTGATGTTCGACCCGGGGGGCCTCGGAGTCGCTGGACACAGGTCGGGGGCCTGGTCCACGTTGCGGCCGATCGAAGCCAGCAGCGCCCGACGGGCCGGCCGAAGGCCTCGACCTGACCCCCGGCCGCCACCATCTCAAACCGAAAAAGGAACCGACCATGGACCAGCCTCGCGAACCCTATGCTGACCTCACGCGTCGGAAGATGCTGCAGGCCACGGCAGGCGCCGCGGCCCTGGCCTGGGCGGGACGATCCAGCGCCGCCGATGCCCCGGCCGAGGGGCCGGTCGCTCGCCGCGGCCGCGTGAACCAGTCGATCGTCCATTGGTGTTTTGCGAAGGAGTGGGACGTCGAGCAGACCTGCCAGGCGGCCCGCAAGCTGGGCTGCAAGAGCGTCGAACTGGTTGCGGCCGAGCACTGGCCTATGCTCAAGAAATACGGCCTGGTCTGTGCCATCGCCCCCAGCCATCTCTTCGTGCAGGGGATGAACAACCCGCGCTACCACGCAGGCTGCATGGAGATGCTCAAGAAGTCGATCGACGATTGCGCCGACGCCGGCTTCCAGACGGTGATCACGTTCACCGGGTATGCCCAAGAAACAGGGGACTGGGCCGACGGCGGCCTGCCCGATCTGACCAGGTTGCCGGCCGGCGAGAGGCGGGTGATCGAGCCGGACGAGGGGATCAAGAACTGTGTCGAGGGGTTCAAGAAGGTCGTCGCTTACGCAGAGCAGAAGAAGGTCAACCTCTCGCTCGAGATGCTCAACACGCGCGTCTCGTCGCACCCGATGAAAGGTCACCCGGGTTACCAGGGCGATCACATCGACTACTGCCTGGAGATCATCAAGCAGGTTGGCTCCCCGCGCCTGGGTCTGCTGTTCGACATCTACCATGTGCAGATCATGGATGGAGACCTGATCACCCGCGTGGACGAATGCAAGGAATACACGAATCACGTGCACACGGCGGGGAACCCGGGCCGCGGCGAGTTGGACGACAATCAGGAGATCAATTACGCGGCGGTCATGCGGGCCCTGGTCGAAACCGGGTACAAGGGGTACGTAGGGCAGGAGTTCATCCCCACGCGCGACCCGCTGGAAGGGCTGAAGCAAGCCGTCGCGTGGTGCGACGTCTAAGGCGCTGTTCAACAATAAGTTACCGAAATCACTCATCAGCCGCCGGGCGCTAGCCCGCGGTTCATCCGCGAAAGACCGCGGGCTAGCGCCCCGCGGCTGATCCACAAAACCGGTAGGTA
>Ga0114938_1000513_pt1 | contig 28825 bp, 22 predicted proteins | sample AshMeaBigSpring_FD_88675 | JGI IMG/M metagenome (GOLD analysis project Ga0114938, IMG submission 88675) | Groundwater microbial communities from Big Spring, Nevada to study Microbial Dark Matter (Phase II) - Ash Meadows Big Spring | ecosystem: Environmental > Aquatic > Deep subsurface >... | reverse complement strand
CTATCAAGCCACGCCGGCCGGTCCGGCGCGTCCGACGGGCCGCAAAACTCATGCCAGCCATCCGAGGAGAGGCAGCGAGCGTATGAGCGAACCCGTCGAACCGATAGAAGCATGACACTGAGGGCGATCGTAACCGAGGCCGGGGGCTGAGCAACGGGTCGATCGCCCTTGGTGCGGTGGTGCGGTGCGGTGGTGCGGTGAGTACTCGTCGGAGCGGCGATAATCGGCATCGATGAGGCCGCTGCGCATCGCCAACTGCTCGGGGTTCTACGGGGACCGCTTCTCGGCGGCCCGTGAGATGGTCGACGGAGGCCCGATCGACGTGCTCACCGGCGACTACCTCGCCGAGCTCACGCTGGCGATCCTGGCAAAGCGGCGGATGGCCGACCCGACCGCCGGGTACGTTCCTACCTTCCTCGCCCAGCTCGAGGACGTGCTCTCCACCTGCCGGCAACGGGGGATCCGCATCGTGGCCAACGCCGGCGGTCTCGCCCCCGCCGCTCTCGCCACGGCCGTCGTCGACCTTGCCGCCAGGCTCGGCGTCGCCGCCACGGTGGCGACGGTCACAGGCGACGACGTTCTCGCCGCCGCAGGCGAGCTGCGCCACGCCGTCACCGGGGTCACCATGGCCGACCGCGGTCTTGTCCCGCTCGTCGCAAACGCCTACCTGGGCGGGTGGGGGATCGCAGAGGCGTTTCGCCTGGGCGCTGATGTGGTGGTGACAGGACGGGTGGCGGATGCCTCGCTCGCCGTCGGCCCGGCGGCGTGGTGGCATGAGTGGGAGCGCAGCGACTGGGATTCGCTTGCGGGCGCCGTCGTGGCCGGTCACGTCATCGAGTGCGGCACTCAGGCGACAGGGGGCAACTACAGCTTCTTCGCCGAGATCCCCGACCTGGCCGATCCTGGGTTCCCCATCGCCGAGATCGCCTCAGACGGCAGCTCTGTCATCACCAAGCATCCAGGTACAGGCGGTGCCGTCACCGTCGGCACCGTCACCGCCCAGCTCGTGTACGAGGTTGGCGGCCCCCGCTACCTCAACCCCGACGTGGTCGCCAGGCTCGACACCGTGCGGCTCACGGACGCCGGCCCCGATCGTGTCGGGATCGAGGGGGTGTGCGGCGAGCCGCCGCCGCTGACGACCAAGGTGGCGGCTGTCGGGCTCGCCGGCTACCGAAACAGCGTGACCTTTGTGATCCCAGGCGTCGACGTCGAGGCCAAGGCGGCCTTGGCCGAGGAGGGGCTGTTGCGACGCATCGGGAGCGGGCAACGACCCGCAACCATCGATGTGCAGTTGCTGCGCACCGAGCACGAGGACCCGGAGAGCTGCGAGGCATCCTTTGCCCACCTCAAGGTGACGGTTACCGACCAGGACCCGGCGAGGGTGGGTCGGAGGTTCTCCAATGCGGCGGTGGAGTTGGCGCTGGCGAGTTATCCCGGGTTCTCGCTCACGGCACCACCGGGCGGCGAGTCGCCACTTGTCGTCTACTTTCCCGCCACAGTCTTGCAACAAGTGTCGTACGTGGGTGTCGGGGACGACACGCTGGTGGTGCCGCCGACACCGGGCGATGAGACCGCCACCCCAGGCTCAAGGGCGGAAACCGGCGTGGCCGCCGGCCGCGGCGACTGGGATGGACCCACCGTCCGCATCCCCCTTGGCCGCATCGCCGGCGCCCGCTCGGGTGACAAGGGCGGCGACGCCAATATCGGTGTCTGGGCCAGGGACGACGACGGGTTTGCTTGGTTGTGTGAGGTGCTGACGCACGAGCGCCTCCGGGTGTTGGTCCCGGAGGCGCACGCACTCCACATCGAGCGGCACGCCTTCCCCCGAATCCGCGCCCTCAACTTCGTTCTCCATGGCTATCTCGGCGAGGGAGCTGCTTCATCGCCCGCGGTTGATCCTCAGGCAAAGACCCTTGCCGAGTACCTCAGGGCTCGTCTTGTCGACGTGCCGGAGAGGCTGGTGGCATCGTGAGCTCAGCTGCTGCGAGGGATGCCGGCCTTGCGCAGCGCATCGGCAGGTACGCCCGCCTCACGCCATGCGCCATAGGAGATGCCTTTGCGCTCGGAGTAGCCGAGGGCGTTCTCGACGAACCCGCGCTCGAGTGCACTGATATTGGCTGTCGTCTCAACCAGCTTGAGGGCGTCGGCGGCATTCATCCGCTGCTGGACGAGTTCGACCCGCTTCAATGGGTCCCTCTCGGCAGCGCGCTTGGCGTCGAGCCGTGTGATGCGCGCCTGCAGGCTTTCGGCCGTGACCGGACGGCCGGGCCGCCGGCTACCGAGGGCGGCAAGATACGCCTTGATGGCGCGGCCCTGGCGACGGCCAAGCGCCAGGGCGTCCTTGTGTTCTTGGCTCATGGCCATGTCTACAACCTCCACGTTGAGGAACGAGGACTCCATCATTGCAGAAACCGGGACGCACCGAGTCGACAATGGCGTTGGCGACACCGGCGGAGAGGGGACTCATGAACGTGCGTGATGCGATCGAGCGGCCGCTGTATCGGGTCTACGAGCGGCGCATCCTCCAGCACCTCGATCGCGCCAGGCTCCCGCACCACATCGGCGTCATCCACGACGGCCACCGCCGGTATGCACGGGAGGAGGGTCTACCCGATTATGCCTCGTCGTACCGGGTGGGTATGGCGAAGTTCGTGGAATTCCTTGGGTGGGCGGAGGATCTGGAGATCCCGGCGGTGACCTGCTGGTTGCTGTCGAAGGAGAACCTGCAACGCCCCGCCGGGGAGCTGGAGCCGTACTACGACGTGCTTGTCGAGCTGTTTGAGCGCATCCCGGCCGCGGTGGGTGACCACTCCGTGATGGTGCGGTTCATCGGCTCGCTCGATCTCCTGCCCGACCGGCTTGTCGACGCCGCCAAGCGGCTTCAGGAGGCATGCCCGAGCGGCCGGCGTCGGGTCACCATCGCTCTGGGCTATGCCGGCAGACAGGAGATCGTTGACGCCGTCCGGGAGCTGATCACCTCGCTGCTCGAGGACGGGGTGCCTGCTGAGGAGCTGGCGGGACACGTCGACGCCGATGCGCTCGCCCGCCACATGTATGCCGCCGACCTCCCCGACCCTGACCTGGTGATCCGCACTTCGGGAGAGGCGCGGCTCTCCGGCTTCCTGCTGTGGCAGAGCGCATTTGCCGAGTACGCCTTCTTCGATGTGTTCTGGCCGGCGTTTCGCCGCGTCGACTTTCTCAGGGCCTTGCGCGACTTCACCCAGCGGGAGCGGCGGTTCGGGCGGTGAGCGGGGGAAGGGGCGTGAGCGGCCGCACCCGTGCCGCCCTGCTGCTTGTGTGTGTTCTGGCAGGGTCGTGCTCAGACGCCGCCTCGGCGCAGCGAACCGTCGCACCGGCGGCTACCGCCGCGCCCGAGACGACGGTGGCGCCAGAGACGACCGCACTTCCGCCCGTTACCACACGAAGCGCTGCCGTCGTCCTCACCCTGCATACGATCGAGCGGCTCGCCACCCATGGCGGTGTGCGGATCGCAGTGTCCGTGGCGGACCAGCGGGCGGGGACGCTCGACGACGCCTCACCCTCTCTCGAAGTGGCGGTCACCGCACCGACGCCGGTGCGGTTCACCTACCTGGATCCCGATGGTGCGGACACCGAGGTGTCGTGGACCGACACGATCGATCCGGCGCACCCGCACGTCACCGTGGTGCAGCCGTGGCGTCAGATCGGCGCAACCCCTGATCGCCACGTCCTGGCGTGGCAATCCCAGGGCGACACCACCGAGTTCCTCGCCAGGCTCGCAGACGCGCCAAAGGTCACGGTCACCTCGCCGCTGTGGTGGTCGATCGACGCCGAGGGTCGGCTGCTCGGCGGCGGGGACGAGGCGTACGTAGCCGCCTCTCACGAGCGGGGAGTGGCGGTGTGGCCCGCCGTGCAGGGCATCGACGCCGAAGGGCTCCACCTGCTGCTGTCCGACCCCGAGCGCCGCAGCGAGACCGCCACCGCCCTCTCCGCCGCCGCCGAGGCACTCGGCGCCGACGGCGTCAACATCGACGTCGAGGGCTTCCGCAACGAGGACGCCGAGTCGTTCACCGCCTTCGTCGAGGAGATCGCAGCCGCTGTCCGCACCTGGGGTGGTGTGACGTCGTACGATCTGGTGCCGAGAAGCGATCGCTGGGATGTCACGCCACCCGAGCTGGCGTTCTGGTCGACGGCTCCGCAGCGGCGCAGGCTCGCCGCCGCCGTCGACTACACGATGTTGATGGCCTACGACCAGCACAACCAGTTCCGTCCCGCCGGTCCTGTGGCCTCTCCGGCTTGGGTGGAGGAGCTCATCGTCTACGCGCTCCGCTTCGCCGACCCGCATACCGTGATCCTCGGGATCCCCGCATACGGGCGGATCTGGAACCCCGAGCAGCTCGATGCGCCGCGAGCCATGGCTGTCGGATCGATGGCGCAGCACACCGGGGTGCGCACCCCCGATCCGCAGTTTGGGGTCGACCGCATCGACCTGCCTGACGGGCGGTTCTATTGGGCCGAGCAGGATGTCGTCGCCGACCGTCTCGCCCTTGTCGACTCGTACGGGCTGAGCGGATGGGCGGTGTGGCGGCTCGGTCTCGACGACCCTGCCCTGTGGGCGGCGCTGCCCTGAGCCCCCGGCTCGGCGTGGCTGCACCACACGGCGTCGCTCACCGTGATCGCACCGTCGCCGGCAGGTGCTCCTGGTCGTTGAAGGAGCGGAGGCTGAAGACGTGGGCGCCGGCGAGGGGCACGGTGCGCACCCTGGCCAGCGAAGCATGGGCCAGCACGAAGCGCTCCCACTCCCAAGGTGTCGGCTCGACGCCGAGCAGGAAGCCGAGCGCAACGGCGTTGGTCCCGCCGTGGGCCACGACGGCGATGCGATCGTCGCCCCCGGCGTGGGACCACAGGTGGGACCGCCCGGCGGCGTCCGGCGTGATGCCGCGGTCGGCGAGGACGGCGCCCATCGCCGCCGTCACCCGCTCGTGGAAGCCCCGGAAGCTCTCACCGCCGCTCAGACCCTCCCACCAGTCCTCAGGCGGGCGGCCGCGGGCATCGTTGAAGATGCGTTGCACCATCTCCTCTGGCTGGCCGTCCCAGTCCGGCATCTGGATCTCGACCAGGTCGGCGATCGTCTTCGGGGCGACGCCGGTGAGCTCGGCGAGCGGCTGCGCCGTCTCCTGGGACCGCATGGCAGGGGACACCAGGATCTCGGTGACCGGTCGGGCGGCGGCGCCGAGACGGGCTGCGGTGCGCTGCGCCTGGTCGTGACCGAGCGGTGTCAGGTGCGGGTCAGGTTGGCTGATGCCGTTGACGCTCCAGCGTGGCTGGCCGTGACGGATGAAGACGAGCTCCACGGCCGGCAAGCGTACAGGGACCGTCGCCTGGTATGAAAAACGCGTGCGTCACCAGGTAGCGGCCGCTCAGGGAACGGCACCCCGCACCGCCCAGGCGCGGCCGGTCACGCTGAAGGGGGCCGGTGGCAGCGTCTCTCTGCACAGCTCCCGTAGTGCGATCCTCCGTGTCTCGTCGAGGCCGGCCGTGTAGGCGCCGGAAGGGCCGACCCCCAGCTCGAAGGGCTCCCACCACTCCTCGAAGGTCGGATGGTCGACGGTCACCGACAGCACCGTCTCCTCCAACCCTGCCAGACCGGCCTTGCTGAACAGCTCGCCGAGGTGACCTTCCCGGGCGCCCGCCCTGTCCGCCTCGTCCTCGATGGTCGGGTCGAATCTTCGCACGGCCTCCCAGAACGCCGAAAGCGGGCTGCCACCGCCGGCGTGATCCCACACGCATGCCGCCACCACACCGCCCCGACGGGTGACCCTGGCCATCTCGCCAAGACCCGCAACCGGGTCGGCCATGAAGTGGACGACGAGTTGGGCGAGGGCGGCGTCAAAGGTGCCAGGGGTGAACGGCAGGTGCTCGGCTTGTGCCTGTCGCACGTCGACGGCGGGGAAGCGCTCCCCGACGGCGGCAACGAACGATGGCGAGGGGTCGACGGCCGCAACAGAGGCGCTGCCGAGCCGCCGCACCAGCTCGGTCGTCAGGGCTCCCGCGCCACAGCCGACATCCAGGGCGTGCCATCCGGGCTCGATGCCGGCGAGATCGGCCAGATGGGGGGCCAGCGGTCGCGAGTAGCGCCCCATGAAGCGGTCGTAGGCGTCGGCCGCGACAGCAAAGCTCACCGGGCAAGGGTACGCCGAGGTGGCGACACCCGAGAGGTCACCCGATGCCGGTACCCTTGCCGTGATGGACCGCCGACTGCTGATCGACCACCTGCGCACGCATGCGATCCGTACCGACGGTCCGTTCACGCTGCGCTCGGGCGAGGTGTCGTCCTGGTACATCGATGCCCGCCAGACCACCTTTGACGGGGTGGGCGCCCGACTGGTCGGCCGGGTCGTCGCCGGCATGCTCCCCGCCCGAGTTACCGCCATCGGTGGGCTCACCATGGGCGCCGACCCGATCGCGATTGCGACCGCCATGCTGGCCGACCCTCCGCTGCGCGCCTTTTCGATCAGGAAGGCGCCAAAGGACCACGGCACCGGCGGCCGGTTGGTCGGTCCGGTTGGCCAGGGGGACGTGGTCTGCGTCGTCGAAGACACGACAACGACGGGCGATGCGCTGCACGAGGCGATCGACGTGCTCAGAGCCGCCGGTGTCGAGGTGGTGGCGGCCATCGCCCTTGTCGATCGCAGCGGCGGCAGGGTGGCGCAGCGTCTCGCCGCCACCGGCATCCACTACGCCGCCGTTGTGGCACCGGCCGGGCTTGGTGTCGAGTGACTGGCGGGCTACGTGTCCACCGCTCACTGGGGCGGAGCTTCCTCGTCGGGATGGCCGGGGTGCTGCTTGTCCTCGCCGCCATCGACGTGGCAGGGACACACACCGTCTCAGGGCAGCCGGAGACCGACACGTCGACCGGGTTGCTCACGGGGCGCGGCCAGAACCAGCGCCGCAGCGGTCTGATGTGGGGGGCGGCGCTCGGGACGACCGGGGCGGTGCTCCTTGTCGGCTCGGTGACGTCGCTTCTGTGGCGGCGGCCGGTGCTCGAGGTGGGTGATGCAGGCCTGCGGCTGCGCATCGCCGGCCCGCACAGGTTCCTCGATGTCCCGTGGGACGAGATCACCTGGGTGCACTCGGCGGCAGACGGGGACAGCGACGAGGTGGTGCCGCCACGGGTGCTGCTCGTCCACGTGCGGTCGTCGGTGCGCTACCCGAGTGCGTTGTGGGGAGCCACGTGGGACGGCAACACGCTGGTTGTCGACGCCGACTCGTGGAACCGGCGACCCGAGGACGTGGCAGCCCAGGTCGATCTGGCGCTCGACGCCTGGCGCACCCGCCCGCCCGGCGGCGAGGACTGAGGCGGCGATGGTGTTGATCGGCGCCCACACGGGCAGCGGGGCGCCGCTTGCCGAGGCGGCCGCCAGCGGCGCCGACCTTGTCCAGATCTTCCTCGGCGACCCGCACTCGTGGCAGAAGCCGGCGCCGCGGGCGGACGCCGCCGAGTTGCGGTCGGCGGGCATCCCGATCTACGTGCACGCCCCCTACCTGATGAACCTGGCATCGCCGCACAACCGCATCCGCATCCCGAGCCGCACAACGCTCGCCAATGCCGTCGAGGCGGCCGAGGCGATCGGCGCCAGCGGGCTCATCGTCCACGGCGGACACGTCGGTGAAGACGAGGACATCGGGGTCGGCTTCGAGCGGTGGCGCAAGGCGCTCGAGACGTTCGAGTCCGCCGTCCCGATCCTCGTCGAGAACACGGCGGGCGGTGGCAACGCCGTGGTGCGGGAGATGGCCAACTATGGCCCGTTGTGGGAGGCGATCGGCGACCGCAACGTCGGCGTGTGTCTCGACACCTGCCACGCCTGGGCAGGCGGCGCGCAACTGGAGACGGCCGTCGAGGTGGTCAGCGGTCTCACCGGGCGCATCGATCTCGTCCACTGCAACGACTCCCGCGACGAGCACGGCAGCGGGCGTGATCGCCACGCCAACCTCGGCCAAGGCGCGATACCCGCGGACCTGCTGGTGGCGGTGGTTGCCGCCGCGGGCGCGCCCGTGGTGGTGGAGACACCGGGGGAGTCCGCAGACCATGCCGCCGACATCGTCTGGCTGCGCCGGCATCTGGCGTGACGATCCCCACGTCTGCCGTTACGTTGACGGTGAGTTGAGGCGGCCGGACCATTGCGGGTATTGGCGGCATTGGGTTATCTACGCAACGAGGGTCGTGGTCGCGTAGCTTACGCTGCCTACCACAACGCGGCGACGGTCCTCGGTAGGGAAAGCACAGGGGGACGTCCTGGGGGACCAAGGGTTGTCTCCTCGTCCGAGGCTTCTCGGTATGGGTGCGATGAGCCTTGATCCCGTTGCGGCGGGGTCCTTTCCCAACCGGGGGGAGGGATCGTGGGATCCCTCCCCCCGGCTTCACCCCCACCCGCCGAGATGAGTGGTGGCTTCGTCCGCCGTCGGGGCGGCGCCGCCGATGAACGCCTCGACGTTGTCCCTGGCGTCGCCGTCGCGGTACTGCACCGGCGGGCTCTTCATGAAGTAGGAGGAGGGGGCCAGCAGCGGTCCTCCGATCCCGCGATCTGCCGCAAGCTTGATGCAGCGTACGGCATCGATCACGACGCCCGCCGAGTTCGGGGAGTCCCACACCTCCAATTTCAGCTCAGCGTTGAGCGGGACGTCGCCAAACCCGCGACCCTCGAGACGGATGAACGCCCATTTGCGGTCGGTGAGCCATGGCACGTGGTCGGAGGGGCCGATATGGACGTTGTCGCTCTCGATCCCGTGGTCGATCTGCGAGGTGACGGACTGGGTCTTCGAGATCCTCTTCGACTCGAGACGCTCCCGCTCCAGCATGTTGCGGAAGTCCATGTTCCCGCCGACATTGAGCTGATAGGTGCGGTCGACGACGAGCCCGCGGTCCTCGAAGAGCCTGGCCAGGGTGCGATGCACGATCGTTGCGCCCACCTGCGACTTTATGTCGTCGCCGATGATGGGGACGCCGGCGGCGGCGAAGCGCCGCCCCCATGCCTGGTCCGAGGCGATGAAGACCGGGATGCAGTTCACGAACCCGACCCCGGCCGCCAGCGCCGCCTCTGCGTAGAACCGGGTGGCTGCCTCCGAGCCGACGGGCAGGTAGGAGACGAGGACGTCTGCGCTGCTGTCGACAAGCGCGGCGGCCACGTCGACCGGCGGCACGACCGACTCCTCCACCACGTCGCGGTAGTAGCGCCCGAGCCCGTCGAGGGTCGGACCCCGCAGCACCGGGACCCCCACGTCGGGCACATCGGCGAAGCGGATGGTGTCGTTGCGGCCGGCCCACATCGCCTTGGCGATGTCTGCGCCGACCTTGGCGGCGTCCACGTCGAATGCGGCGACGACCTCCAGGTCGGCGACGTGGTAGCCGCCCAGATCGACGTGCATCAGACCGGGGACCTCGTCGCCGGCGGTGGCGTTGCGGTAGTAGGCGATGCCTTGGATGAGCGAGTTGGCGCAGTTGCCGAGACCGGCGACGGCGATCCTGACGGAGCGGGTCACGAGGGGTTCCTCCTGGTGTCGGTACGGGTCATGGCGACGAGCTCGTCGAGCCATGCGATGTCGGACTCGATCGACGCCACGTTGTGACGGACGAGGGCGAGGGTGTATGGGTCGGCGTCTGTGGTCATGGCGTGGCGCAGCGCCTGGGAGGCAGCGCCGAGCCGGGCGACCAGCTGGCTACGCCGACGGCGCAGGATGGCGAGCCTGCGATCGGCCGGGATGAACTCGAAGAAGGCGAGTCGGATGGCGAACGTGCCGTCGCTGTCAGGCTCTTCGCCGTCTTCGATCAACAGGCCGTCGAGGGCGATTCGTCCCTCGCCTGTGAGGCGATACGCCTTGCGGCGCGCCACCGGGCGCAGCGCCTCGATCCATCCTCGCCGCTCCAGCCGGCGCAGCGCCGGGTAGAGCGCCCCGAACGACACCCGCCCGAACCCGAGCTCGGCGAGACGAAGCCTGAGGTCGTAGCCATGGCGCGGTTCCCTGCGCAGTAGACCGAGTACGGCGAGATCGAGCATGGCGATCATTATATCGGACAGCTATAGATACAGCGATTCGATATAGCATGGACACCGAGGGCGACTGCGGAGGGTCCCCCTAATATCGCCAGGTGTTGGGCCGGATCCTCCGCTTCACCCTCTGGGTCCTGGCGAGCGCCGCTGGGGTCGTCGTCGCCGTTGTCGGGGCGTGGCTCGTCGACGATGCGATCGTCCACGACGGTCAGGTGTTGCGCAACGTCGAGATCGCCGGGAGACCGATCGGCGGGCTAGATGGTGACGACCTCTCCTCCGTGCTGGCCGATCTGGGCGACACCGTTGCCGCCACCGACTTCACGCTCGCCACCTCCGACCGCCGACTCGTCGCCACCAACGCCACCGTCGGGCTGTCGCTCGACCGCACGCCCGTGGCGGCGGCGGCGATGGCGGCTGGGCGCAGCGGCGGTGTACTCGACGATCTCGAGTCGTGGCTGCGGTCGTTCCGGGAGCCGCGGGTCGTCGCTCCCGTCTATGCGCTCGACCGCAGCGGATTCGAGAAGTGGCTAGGCGGACAGAGCGACAGGATCAGGGCATTGCCGATCGAGCCCACATTCACCGGCCGCAACGGGCCGCTCGAGGTGACGGCAGGGGTTTCCGGCGCCGAGATCGACGTCGCCACCGCCACCGATGCCGCGGTCGCCGCCGCCGCGGCGGGGGAGGTGCCCGTCGAGGTCGCCGTGCCCTGGGCCGAGCTGCCTCCACGGGTCGGCGCAGACGGTGCCGCTGCAGGGGTGGAAGCTGCCGAGGCGCTTGCGGCGCACCCGCTGACCGTGCGGGTGGGCAACCGGGTGGTGCGTATCGGGAGGGAGACGGTGCGGCGGTGGATCGATTCCGCCGAGGACGGCGACCGGCTCATCCCCGTGCTCGACCCGACCCGGGTCGCCACCTCGCTCGAGGTGCTGCTCGCCGACATCACCACCGACGGCCGCCCGCCCCGGTTCACCATCGTCGACGGGGAGGTCGAGGTCGATGCCGGATTGTCCCCGATGCGTTGCTGTGGCGGCGGCGCCGCCGAGGTGGTGGCGGTGGCGCTGGAAGCGGGGACCCGAGGAGCGATTGCGTTGCCGCTCGTCCCTGTGGCCGATCCAGAGGAGATCGCCGCATCGCTCGGTATCGAGATGATCGTCGGCGAGTTCACCACCAACCATCAGTGCTGCGAGGCCAGGGTCCTCAACATCCACCGCATCGCCGACCTGGTGCGAGGTGTCGTCATCGCACCGGGTGCGAGGTTCTCGCTCAATGAGCATGTGGGCGAGCGGACGGTGGAGAAGGGCTTTGTCACCGCCGGCTCCATCCAGCTTGGGCGGTTCAAGGACGCTGTCGGTGGCGGTGTCTCCCAGTTCGCCACCACGCTGTTCAACGCCGCCTTCTTCGCCGGGCTCGACTTCGAGGCCTACCAGTCGCACTCGATCGTGATCAGCCGCTACCCCTACGGCCGGGAAGCCACCATCTCGTACCCGCAGCCGGATCTGGTCGTCGTCAACCAGACACCGTACGGCATGCTGATCTGGACGGAGTACACCGACACCTCGATCACGGTGCAGCTGTGGTCGACGCCGTGGTTCGAGGTGCGGGAGACCGGGCAGAGCGTCTTCGGGGTCGGGGCGTGCACCAGGGTGGAGACGTACCGGCAGCGCATCGACCCTGAGGGTCGGGTGTTGGAAGACGTCGTCTTCGCCACGTATCGCCCCGGTGAGGGTCTGGATTGCGCCGGCCGGCCCACGCCGGAGCCGTGACGGCGCCGGTGCACGCCAGGCTCAGTACGCCCCGCCCAGCTTGCGATGGTCCCAGGTGACGGTGCGGACCGGCTCGACGATCACCGCCGTGTTCCTCTCCGCATAGCGCCCGAACGCCGCCTCCAGCGCCTCGCCGTCGAGGTGCCGGGGGGTGTCACCCACCATCGCATAGCGGGCGGCGAGCCGACCGTAGATGTCGAGGACGTAGCTGCGGTCGGTGACCAGCCGCCCGACCCCCTCGATCATCACGCCGCACAGCTCGCCGTAGGCCAGCCCCGTTTCGACGAGCACCGAGAGCCGCGGGTCGCGCATGAGGTTGACGATCTTCTGCGACTTGGTGAACGAACGGAACACGACCTTGCCGTCTTCGACGACGTACCACAGCGGCGCCACGTGGGGCACACCATGCCTCCCGATGGTCGCCACCTGCAGGGTGTGGCCGTTGCCGAGGAACTCCTGGATCTCGCCGTCGGTCATGGTGATGTCTCTTCGTGGCATGGCGGTCACGGTACAGGGTCGGCGGCGGGACGGCACCCCCACCCGCCTAAGCTGGCGGCGGACTTGGGCACGGCCGACCCCTGGTGGCGGTCGATGCGCACACGGGTCCGCCGACTTGTGTCTGCCGGTTGCATCCCCCAACCCTTGCGGTGGGGAGAAAGGACCACCATGACCGCCAAGATCACCGCACCGGGGATCGTCGCCCGCAAGGGTGGCGACAAGATCCGGATGGTGACCGCCTACGACGCCCCGAGCGCCCGCATCGCCGATCGGGCCGGAGCCGACATCATCCTGGTGGGTGACTCCGTCGGAAACGTGGTGCTTGGCCGCGGCGACACCCTGTCTGTGACCGTCGACGACATGGTCCATCACACCGCCGCGGTGATGACGGCGGCGCCAACGGCGCTGGTTGTCGGCGACATGCCATGGCTCAGCTACCACACCTCGGTCGAGGAGGCGGTCCACAACGCCGGCCGGATCGTGCGCCTCGGCGGGGCTGGCGCCGTCAAGCTCGAGGGCGGCCGCAAGCGGATTCCAATGATACGGGGCATCCTTGACGCCGAGATCCCGGTGATGGGTCATCTCGGGCTCACCCCGCAGTCGGTCAATGCCATGGGCGGCTACAAGGTGCAGGGCAGGACGGCGGCGCTGGCTCACGAGCTGATATCGGATGCCGTCGCCCTCGCCGACGCCGGGGTCTTCTCCATCGTGCTCGAGGGTGTCCCTGATGTCCTCGCCGAGCACATCACCCGGGAGGTCCTCGTCCCGACGATCGGTATCGGCGCCGGACCCGCTTGCGACGGTCAGGTGCTCGTGTTCCACGATGTGCTCGGGTTGCACGACGGGCATCTCGCCAAGTTCGTGCGTCAGTACGCCCATCTGGCCGACACCGCCACAGCGGCGCTGCAGGCGTTCTTTGCCGACATCCAGAGCGGGGCGTTCCCGTCAGAGGACGAGTCGTACCACATGCCCGCCGAGTCGGCGCAGATCCTCAAGGACTTCACCGCATCCGCCGATCACCTCATGGCGGACGAGATGATGGAGCGCTAGCCTGACGGTGCGCCTTCGGGCGTAGGAGAACGGGGGGATGGAAGGCCACATGGTTGGCACACGTGCTGCTGCTGTCGGGCGACAGCGGACCTCGCTCAGTGCGCGGGCGTGTGGGCGCGCCGGGGCAGGGGTGGTGCGGTGACACACCCCGAGCTGTCCGCTCCCGGCGACTGGACACCTGACGACCCCGAGGGTGAGACCCTCGACGGGTTGCAGCGCCGCATCAACTCGCTGAAGACCCGCATCCACGACTCGGTGCCTGCCGGGTATGACCTGTCCGCCCTCATCGCCGTCGGTGGTGAGTCCGCTGCGGAGGACGTCTTCGACATCACCTCGGACGAGCTCGCCCTCATCGGTCTCACCGGGCCGCTGATCGTGCCGGGCTCTCAGCCCCAGCCGGCGTTTGCCGACGACAGCGGCCGACCGGTCGACACCGCCACCGGTCACCGGTTCCGCACCAACCGTGGGCGGTGGGGTCGGGTGGCGTTGCTGCTGGTCGTCGCCGCAGCACTCGCCGCCGCCTCATACTTCGGCGGCGTGTGGTGGGCGTCGCGGGGCAACGCAGGTGACCAGGCGTCGCTCGGTGCGGTTGCACCCCTGGTGGTCACCCTGGGCTGAGGCTGTTCCTGCGGTTTCGCCATCGCACCGTCCCGCCCCTACACTCGCCCGGCTCATGAGCCCCTGCTCCCGGAAGTACCGGGGGCCTTCCGCTCGCTGCGGATGTCCACAGGAGGTGAGGGCTTGCGCTCCTATGAGATCATGATCATCCATCGGCCCGAGATGGCCGAGCCGGACGTCCAGAACCATATCGGCGAGGTCTCCAAAGCGATCGCCGAGACCGGCAGCGTCCACAGCACCGACTTCTGGGGGAAGCGTCGGTTCGCTTACGAGATCAACCACCTCCACGAGGGTTACTACTCGGTGATCACATTCGCCGCCGACTTCGACCTCGTCGAGCGGCTGGATCGCGCTCTCTCCCTCTCCGACGCCGTTGTGCGGCACAAGATCGTGCGCCGCGACGCTGCGTGAGGCCAACAACGTGTCACACCCGAGTGCCACACTTGGTGCTACGTAGACGGGAGAGTTCTAGATGACAACCAACAGCGTGACCCTCGTCGGCAACCTCGTCGAGGATCCCGAGCTTCGCTTCACCCCTGCCGGCGTCGCCATGGCGCGAGTCCGGATCGCCGTGAGCCGCCGCTACCGCGACCGCAACAACGAGTGGCAAGAGGAGACCAGCTTCTTTGGCGGCACGTGCTGGCGAGAGATGGCCGAGAACGTCGCCGAGTCGCTCACCAAGGGCACCAGGGTCATGGTCACCGGCCAGCTCGAGCAGCGGTCGTGGGAGACCCAAGACGGCGACAAGCGCTCCACCGTCGAGGTTCGCATCGACGAGATCGGGCCTTCGGTGCGCTGGGCGACGGCCACCGTCACCCGCACCCCCCGCAGCGGCGGCACCGGCGACTGGGACAGGTCGACGCCACCCGCTCCGGTGGCTCGCGAGGACTACGGCCCGGACGAGGCGCCGTTCTGAGACGCCAGCTGCGCAGCCGGCGGAGCCGGCCGACCCACGCCTACCGATCGATCTGACGAGTTCCAGGAGGAGACCCACCGATGGCACCGCCGACGCCGCGACGAACGACAAAGCGCAGACGACCCGACGGGCCGGACACCCGCCGCAGGAAGAAGGTCTGCCAGTTCTGCAAGTCGCACGAGGAGACCGCAATCGACTACAAGGACGTCGCCCTGCTGCGCAAGTTCATCTCGGACCGCGGCAAGATCCGCTCACGCCGGGTAACGGGCAACTGCGGCACGCACCAACGTGCGGTGTCGATCGCCGTCAAGAACGCCAGGGAGATGGCGCTCCTCCCCTACATCTCACAGCGGCCGTGAGCACCAAGGTCATCCTCCTCCAAGACGTGGGCGCACTCGGCAAGCGGGGCGAGATCGTCGACGTCGCAGACGGCTACGCCCGCAACTACCTCGTGCCACGCCGTCTTGCGGTCAAGGCCACCAGAGGTGCTCTGGCGCAGGCGGACGCCATGCGGTCGGCCCGCGAAGAGTCCGAGCGCCGGGTCAGGGCGGAGGCGGAGCAGCTCGCCCAGAGCCTGGTGGGTACAAGGGTGGTCGTCGCCGCCCGAGCCGGCGACGAGGGCAGGCTGTTCGGATCGATCCAACCTCACGACGTCATCGAGGCCATCCGGAAGTTCACCGGCGAGGAGGTGGATCGCAGGATCCTCACCATCGATGCTCCGATCAAGGAGGTCGGTCTCCACGAGGTGACGCTGAAACCGCACCCGGACGTCGAGTTCAAGGTCACCCTCGACGTCATCCCGGCGTAGCGCCGACGGTGCCGACACCGGGCTGCGACGAGGCGCGAAAAGCGCACAGCCATATGGCGTTCACCCCTCCGCATACGGCCGTACACTCGCCGGCATCCCCGGACAGGTCCATGCCCCCGTCGTGTGTTGTGTCGGCGCCAACACCGCTTGGTTTGTTATGATGATCGAACACATGTTCGAGATAGATCGGGCCGGGGAGGGCCAGTGACAACGCTTGTCGAAAGGGACGCCGGCCGGGGGCGACTGGCGCCGCACAGCCTCGAGGCCGAGGAGTCGGTGCTCGGCGCCATCTTGATCTCGAGCGATGCAGCCGACGTTGCGCTCGAGAAGCTCCATCCCGAGGACTTCTACAAGCCGTCCCACCAGTCGATCTTTGCCTCGGTGCGTGAGCTCTTCGACGCCAACGAGCCTATCGATGTCGTCACCGTCACCGAGTCGCTCCGCCGCTCCGGCAACCTGGAGCGGGTCGGTGGCATCGGGGTCGTGACCTCACTCTCCGATGCGGTGCCAACGGCATCGAACATCGCTCACTACGTCGCCATCGTCGACGAGCATGCGTTGCGTCGACGGCTGCTGCGCGCCGGCGGCGAGATAGGCACACTCGCCACCGCCGTCGACCAGCCCATCGCCGAGGTTCTCGATCTCGCCGAGCAGACGGTGTACGGCGTTGCCGAGCGGAGAGTGGGCGACGGGCTCGCTCCCATCGACCGGCTGCTCTTCCCGGCCATCGAGCGGGCGGAGCGGCTCAGCCAACTCGGTGCCGAAGTCACGGGTCTCGGCACCGGCTTCCGCGATCTCGATCGCAAGCTCGCCGGGCTCCACCCGGCAAACCTCGTCGTCATCGCCGCCCGTCCCGGCATGGGGAAGACGGCGCTCACCCTCAACATCGCCAAGCACGTGGCGCTCACCGACACACCCGTCGCCATCTTCACGCTCGAGATGAGCCAGGAGGAGGTGGTGACCCGGCTGCTCTGCTCCCAGGGCAAGATCGACTCGCAGCGGCTGCGCACCGGGCGGCTCAACGAGGGTGACTTCACCCGACTCTCCAATGCCGCATCCGTCCTCTACCGCAAACCGGTATACGTCGACGACTCCCCAGGGCTCACCGTCACCGAGATCCGCGCCAAGTGCCGGCGGCTCAGCCGCCGTCCAGGGCTCGGTCTTGTGATCATCGACTACCTGCAGCTCATGCAGGGGACGAGCGGTGAGAACCGCCAGCAAGAGATCGCCACCATCAGCCGCAACCTCAAGAACCTGGCCAGGGAGCTCCACGTCCCGGTGATTGCCGTGTCCCAGCTCAACCGGTCGCTCGAGTCACGGGAGGACAAGCGTCCCCGGCTCGGTGACCTGCGCGAGTCGGGCGCCATCGAGCAGGACGCCGACGTGGTCATGTTCATCTACCGCCACGAGTACTACCACCCCGAGGCCATCGAGACCAGGGGCACGGCCGAGGTGGTCATCGCCAAACACCGCCAGGGTGCCGTCGGCAAGGTGGACATGACGTTTCTCCCCGAGTTCACCCTGTTCGCCGACATGGGGAGAAACGCCTCGGTGGCGGTCTGAACGACTCGGGGGACCCGGGTGGGCGCTCAGATCGAGTCAGCGAGCTGCGCAAGCTCCTCGCCCGCCCCTCCGACGACCGGCTCGCCGTGACCGAACACGATGGTGTCGATGTCCAGTTCCGCAAGCTTCAGCACCGATGCGTCTGCCGTCACGAGGTCTGCGGTGAACTCGGGGTTCGCTCCGGCGACGCCACCCGGCTCGCCCCCCATCGCATCGGTGCCGTTGAGGGCGTCACCGGCGACGAGCAACCGGCCGGGCGCGTCGAACACGCTGACGTGACCCGGGGTGTGGCCAGGGGTGGCGACGATGCGCAGCCCGAACACTGTGTCGCCATCCTCGACTGCGACAAGGGGGCGGGGCGAGGCGATGTCTGGGATGTCGTTGCCGCCGGCATAACCGGTGGCGGCGGTGGCGAGCGTCAGCACGTCGGCGACGCTGCCGGCGTGGTCCCCGTGCGAGTGGGTGAGGATCACGTGCCCAACGGCACCCCAGTCGAGCCCGAGCGAAGCGAGAGCAACCTCGATCTCGTCTGCGCTCCCGGCAACCCCGGTGTCCACCACCGCCGCCTCGCCGCTGCGCACCAGCACATAGGCGGAGACAAAGCCGAGCGACACTCGCTCCCATGTCACCGCCTCGCCGGCACGGACCGTGGTGACCGTGCCGCCGCCCTGGGTGGTCGCGGTGGCGTCGTCGCCGGACGTCGCGTCGGGGAGCCGGGGGCGGAGCAGCTCCCCCCCGTCGTCATCGCAGCCGGCAAGCCCGACACCGAAGACGGCGACGGCGACCGTCCCCCGGCCCATCCGGGACAGGAACGCCCGCCTCGTCTGCCGTTGCTGCATGGAGACCTCCGCTCAACCTCGCCTGAGCCGAACGGTAGCCAGCCCGACCGGCGCCGACGCAGCAGACCCCCGGGGATGGAGACGTCAGCCGGTCGGGGTGCCGGTGCCGAGCTCGTCGGCCGTGCCAACCCCCGACCAGCGTTCCAGCTCGGCGGCGAGATCGAGACGCTTCACCACCGCCGCCTCCTCGTACTCGCCCCAGGCGGACCTGGGGAGCATCCACATCACCTCGAGCTCGTTCCCCGCCGGGTCGACGGCGTACACGCTGAGGGTGGCTCCGTGTGACGACTCCCCAGTGAAGGCGCCTGAGGAGATGAGGGTGGTGCGGATGGCGGCGAGCTGTTCGACGGTGTCCACCTGCCAGGCGAGGTGATACAGCCCTGCCCTGCCCCGCTGCGGACCCGCCGCCCCGGCCCCGAGCCCGAAGAGACCGAGGTCGTGGTGGTTGCTCGAGTCGGCGGCCTTGAGGAAGGCGGCAGCGAATTGCGGGTCGCGGTTGACCACCGAGAAGCCGAGCACATCCGTGTAGAAGTGGACGGCCGCATCGAGATCGGTCACGAACAACACGGCGTGATTGAGACGGCGGATCCCGGTCATGGTTGCTCCTCGAACGCTACTCGGGAGGATCGGGCGGTCGGTCCCCCCGGGCAGCGGCACACGTGAGACCTTGGCGGCCTGAACCTCGAGCTCGATGTCGACCGTCTTGCCGAGCAGCCCGCCTCCGGTCTCGAGTGTGGCGTTCCAGGTGAGCCCCCATGCCTCCCGGTCGATCTTGGTCGCTGCCGAGAACAGCGCCCTTCTCGTTGCCCGACGGGTCGGTGACAAGCCCCAGGTAGGACATGTCGAGCCGGACCGGACGAGTGATCTCGCGGATGGTGAGGTCGCCGTCGACCTCGTAGCCGCTCTCAGCCGGGTGAACCGCCGTCGAGCGGAAATCGACGGTTATCGGACATCGAGCTTGCGGCGTCTTGTCAGTGTGACAAGCACCAGACCGGCCAGGACAAGCTCGAGCCCGAGCAGGAACAGGTCGGCGATGTTGCTGCCGGTCACGGGCAGCCCGGCCGAGCTGGACGTCAGCGTCACCGACGAGATGTTGCCGTCTGTGCCGTCGATGACGGTCGATGACAGCGTCACCGTGTTGATGATCGCACCGGTCCCTGTCACGGTGGCCGTCAGGTACAGGGTGGCTGTCGTTCCTGCGGCGAGCTCACCGATCGACCACGTCCCGGTCGACGGGTCGTAGGTGCCCGCAAGGGCGACGGCGCCGATGTCGTTGAGCCCATCGGGGAGCTGGTCGATAACGACGACGTCGACCGCCGGATCGGGTCCGTCGTTGGTGACGACGATCGTGTAAGTGACGGTGGCCCCGACGGTGACGGTCTCGTCATCGACCGTCTTGGCCACCGCCAGGGCGCTGTGACGCTCGATCGTGTAGGCGGCGGACCCGATCAGATCGTCGGGGGAGTCCGAGTTGCTAACGGTCGCCACGTTCTCGCCAGCTCCGTTGCCGATGGCTCGTGCGGTCACGGTGATCGTGTACGAGCCGCCGGGCGGGATCGTGATCTCCGAGCAGTCGACGGTGTTGCCGGTGGCGGCGCACCGGCCGTCGGGGTCGGCGAACGCGACATCGGCGAGGTCATCGGGTACGGGGTCGGACACCTGGACCCCGGTGGCGGTCGACGACCCGCCATTGGTGACCACGATCGTGAAGGTCACCACGTCGCCGTACTGGACCGTTGCCGAGTCGATCGTCTTTGTGATAGACAGTCCGACATCGGTGACGACCTCGAGACCGACGGTGACGGCGTCGTCGGCGGTTGCGGTCTGGTTTGTGGTCGTCGTCGCCGTTGCCGTGAGCGACAGCGTGCCCGGCGTCTGGGTGGGATCGACGGCCGTCACAAACGACAGCTCGACGGAACTGCCCGCAGGCAGCGAGCCGAGGTCGATGACCAGCTGGCCGGCGACGACCGTGACCGTCGCCCCCGGTGGCGCCCCGACGAGCGTCGGTGTCCCGACGATCGAGAGCGACGCCGGGATCGGGATGGTGACGATGGTGGCCGCGGCATCGCTCGGCCCCTCGTTGCCGATCGTGAAGCGCCAGGTTGCGCTGGTGCCTGCAGCGACGGTGGCGGGGGTGACGCTGCCGCCGACAACGACGTTGGCGAGCGGGGCGTTTGGCGCCGATGCGCTGTCGGTGTTGTCGGTAGTGTCGGGATCGGCGGTGTCTGCGGCGACCACTGCGGTGTTGTCGAGCGTCTCCCCGGCGAAATCGGCACGTACCTGCCCGGTGACGGTGACGGTCACGGTGTCGCCGTCTGCGAGCGTCGCAACCGTGCAGTCGAGTTGAAGACCGGTGAGGGTGCAGCTGCTGCCGCCGGCGTCGACGACGATCGTGGTCGCATCGAGCGCTGTTGGCAGCGTGTCGGTCATGGCGACGTTCTGGGCGTCCGATGGCCCGTCGTTGACGATCGTGATCGTCCAGCCCAACTCGAGACCGGGCACGACCGTTCCACTGGTGCCGTTCTTGTCGATACGGAGATCGGCGGCCGGCACGACCGCATCTGTGGCGGTTGCGGTGTTGTTTGTCGCATCGTCGTCTGCGGTGTCGGCGGTCACGGTGGCGGTGTTGGCGATCTCCGTGGCCGTGACCGATGCGTCGAGGTCGGCGTCGACGGTGATGGTGGCGGTGCCGCCTGCGGCGATCGCACCGAGTGGGCACGGCAGTGCGGCGCACCCGCCCTGGGAGGCGGAGATCACGATGTTGCTCAACCCGCCCGGCAGCGTGTCGGCCACCACCACGCCAGACGCATTCGAGGGCCCGAGGTTGGTGACTGCGATGATCCACCGCAGCGGCATGCCCGGCACCGCCGGATCCTGGACGAGATCCTTTGTGACCTGGAGGTCCGCCACCTGGGTCACGGCAGTGGTGGTCTCGTCGCTGCGGTCGTCGCCTGCGGCGGGTGCCGTTGGCGACGTGACCGTCGCCGTGTTGACCAGGTCGGCCACCTGTCCCGGATCTACGATCGCCGTCACCGTGATGGTCAGGGTGACATCGGGATCGAGGTCGCCGAGGGCACAGGGGAACGCGGTGCACGCCCCGCTGACGGTCACCCCGCTGATCCCCGCCGGCAACACGTCGTCGAGCACGACCGTGCGGGCCACCGATGGCCCGAGGTTGACCACGTCGATGGTCCACGCGATCGGATCCCCGGCGCTTACGACGGCGGGCGCCACCTTGTCGACGACGATCGCGGCCGATGTCGTGACGCCGAGCGTCGCAGATGCGGTGGAGTTGGCTGGATCGGGGTCGGTCGTCGTCGCCGCCACCGATGCGACGTTGACCAGGTCGGCGAGTTCGCCTGGCAAGACCCGGCCGGTGATGGTGACGACGAGCGTTCCCCCGGCGACGAGGTCAAATAGACCGCAGTCCGGTTGACCGGTCTGGAGCGTGCAGACACCGGCCGGTGTCGATGTCACGGCGGTGACCTCGAAGCCGGAGGGAACGACGTCGGTCAGCGTCACGTCATCGACGTCGCTTGGGCCGAGGTTTGTCACCGTGACCGTCCAGGTGGCGGTCTCGCCGGCATCGACCGACACCGGGCTCACGGTCTTGGTGACCGCAAGGTCGGCGATGCGGGTCAGCACAATCGGGTCGGCCGTCACGGTGTTGTTGCCCGGCGACGAGTCAGGGGTCGACGAGCTGAGGGCGGCGTCGTTGACGATTGTCGTTCCTTCAGGGAGCGAGGTGTCTGTCGAGAGCACCAATCGCACGGTGAACGACTCGCCGACGTCCAGCAGCGCCCGGTCACACGTCGCCACCAGCGCCGTGGTGGCGGAGCAGTCGGCGGTGCCGGTCGTCACCGTTGCCGACGTGACCGACGTCCCGGGTGGCGCCGGGTCGATGAGCACGACATCCCGTGCGGCGGACGGTCCTGCATTGGAGACGGTGATGTCGTAGGCGATGTCCTCGCCGACGGTTCCCGTCCCGGCGACCGGCACCTTGGTCAGCGACAGGTCGGCGTCGCGTCTGACGGACGACGTCACCGAAGCGGTCAGATCGTCTGTGTCCGGATCCGCGGTCGAGCTGCTGACGGTTGCCGTGTTGGTGATCGAGGTCGCCAGGGTGGTGGAGATCACGTCTGCGGCGATGGTGACGGCGACAGTCCCAGGCGCCAGGGCGCCGACGACACAGGGGAGGGCGGTGCAGCCGCCGCCGCTGACCGCCACGTTCGCCAGCCCGGCGGGCAGAACGTCGGTGAGGGTGACGTTGGCTGCGACCGATGGACCGGCGTTCTCAATCGTGATGGTCCACACGACGGGCAGCCCGGCGACAAGGTCGGTCGAGTCGACAGTCTTCGTCACCGAGAGGTCGGCGAGCGTCGCGACCGGCGGGTCGGCGGTTGCCGTGTTGTTCGTCAGGTCCGGGTCAGGCGTTGTGGCGCTGACGACGGCCGTGTTCGGATCGAGATCGACCACGTCAGCGTCGACCGTGGCTGTGATCGTGACCGTTGCCGAGCCGCCGCTCGACAGCGTGCCGATCGTGCACGGCAGTGCGGTGCAGCCGCCCTGGCTCGACGTCACCGTCACGCCGGACAGACCGGCGGGGAGGATGTCGTCAACCACGACACCCGTTGCCGTCGAAGGGCCGTCGTTGGTAACGGTGATGGTGTAGGTGATCTGCTCACCGGCGACCACCGCAGTGCCGGTCTTGGCGATCCGCACGTCGGCGCTCGGCTCGATCGGTCCGCTGGCCGACGATGCGTTGTTGGTGAGGTCGGGGTCCGGCGTAGGCGAGACAACCGTTGCCGTGTTGGCCAGCGTGCCGGTCGCAGCCTCATCCAGGTCGGCGGTGACGACGATCGTGAAGCTGCCAGGGGCGACGGTGGCGAAGCTGCAGGTGACGACGCTCGCTGCGATCGGGCACTCGTCGTCGTACGGTGGGGCGACTACGGCGTTCAGCAGCGAGACCGGCAGTGCGTCGCTGACGCTGACCGTCTGGGCGGCGGACGGACCGGCATTTGTCACGGTGAGCTCGAAGGTCACAGGCTGGCCCGGCACGAGCGGTGAGGTGGTGATGGTCTTCACAATGCTCAGGTCGGCGCTGGTGACAACCGGTGTCGTGATCGTTGTCGAGTTGTTGGCGAGGTCAGGATCCGGTGTGGTTGACGAGACGGCCGCCGTGTTCACCAGGTCGGTGGTCACGCCGGGGTCGACATCTGCGGTGATGGTGACGGTGGCCGAGCCCGCTGGCGCAATGGCGCCGAGCAGGCAGGGGAGCGCCAAGCAGCCTCCCAGGGAGGACGCAACGACCGCGTTGCTCAGCCCGCTTGGCAGCGTGTCGGTCACGGTCACGGCCTGGGCGACGGATGGGCCCGCGTTGCTCACGGTGATCGTGTAGCTGAGCGGCTCACCCGCCACGACCGGCGAGGGGGCGGCGCTCTTGGTTATCGACAGATCAGCGCTCGTGCCGATCGTCGTCTGGGCGATCGCCGCCTGGTTCCCCAGGTCAGGATCGGTCGTCGTCGACGACACCGTCGCAGTGTTGGTCAGGACAGTGCCGCTGGGTGTGCCCGGATCGACCGTCACGGTGAAGGTGCGTGTTGCCGTCGCCAACGCATCCAGGCTACTGACCGTACAGGTGACGGTTCCGACGCCCTCGACACAGTCGGCCGGCAGTGAGGCGACGACGACGGTGACGCCGGCGGGCAGGGTATCGACGATGGTGACGGCTGCTGCCTGGGAAGGGCCGTTGTTGGTGGCGGTGAGCGTGTAGGTGATGGTCTCCCCGGCGACCGCAGGATCTGGCGTGTCGACCTTGGACACCATTTCCACGTCGGCCTCGGTGATCACAGACGACGTCACCGAGCTGGTGTTGTCCGCCGGGTCAGGGTCGACGCTCGAGGTGGTGACCGTCGCCGTGTTGGTCAGCGTCGTCGGTGCCGTCGCCTGGTCGACGCGGGCCACCACGGTGATGGTGGCCGTTGCGCCAGGGGCGAGGTCGCCGAGCGCACAAGGGAACCCCGTGCATGCGCCAACCGAGGAACTGACCGAGACGACGATCAGGTCCGTCACCGGAGGGTCGTCGACCACGACATCCCGCGCCAGCGACGGTCCACCGTTTGTCACGGTGATCGTGTAGGTGGCGCCAGGGTTCTCTCCGGCGACGATGGTCGCCGGACCCGTCTTGAGGATCGACAGATCGGAGACGGCAAGCACGTCCACCGTTGCGGTGTCCGTGTTGTTCGCCTGGTCCGGGTCGGCGGTTGCGCTTGCCGCCGTTGCCTGGTTGACGAGCGCACCCGGTCCCGGCGTCACCGAGGCGTCGACCGTCACCGCAACGGTGACGACGACGAGCCCACCGACGGGCAGATCGCCAAACGAACAGGAGAGCGTGCCGGCGACCACCGTGCAGGAACCCGCGGTGGTGGTCACGATCCCTGCGGTCACCCCACTCGGCAGCGTGTCGGTGAGGGTCACAGACTGTGCCAGCGACGGCCCTTGGTTCTCCACCGTTATCGCATAGTCGAACCCGGAGCCTGCGGTGGCGACAGGTATCGATGCGGCCTTCGACGTGACGAGATCGGCAGACGTGGTCACCAGGACGTCGACGCTCGCCGTGTCGTCTGCGGTGTTGACGAGCGGTGTCGCCGAGGTCGCCGTTGCGGTGTTTGTGGTAGGACCGGCCGGTGTTGTCGAGGGGAAGTAGCCGGCGATGGCGATGACGACCGGCGGGTCGTTTGGTCCGACGGCTCCGAGCGTGCACACCCCGGCCAGGGTGCACGTCCCTGAGGTCGACGTTGCCGAGGTGACGACGAAGCCGGCCGGGAGGGTGTCGGTGAGGACAACACCGGTTGCGGTCGACGGACCGGCGTTCACAACCGTGATCGTGTAGGTGACCGACCCGCCACCGGCTTCGATCGACGCCGTCGAGGCGCTCTTGGTGACGGTGAGGTCGGCCTGCGGTGCGACGGGGCTCGTCACGGCGGCCGTCGCCGGCGTCGGATCGGGCGTGCTCGACGTCGCCGTCGCGGTGTTGGTGAGCGTCGGGTCCGGGTACGCCGGGTCGATCGTCCCGATGATCGTGATGATGACCTCCCCACCGACGGGCAGCGTGCCGATGGTGCAGCTCACCGCAAGCGTGCAAGTCCCGATGGTCGCAACCGCAGACGTGACCGTCACACCGGCCGGAGGCGGGTCGTCGACGACGACATCGCGGGCGTCCGATGGCCCGGCGTTGGAGAGCGTGAGCGTGTACACCACGCCACCGCCAGGTGTCAGCGTCGCCGGGCTGGCGCTCTTGACGAGGGTCAGATCGGCCTCGGTGACGACGGTGACCGAGGCGCTGTCCGTGGCCGGACCTGTGAGCGGGGTGATCGACGTGGCTTGCGCCGTGTTGACGAGCACATCGCCCGGCGAGAGCGATGGGTCGAGTTGCACGGTGTAGCTGATCGTGGCGCTGGCCCCCGGTCCAAGCGTGCCGAGGTCGCAGATGACCGTTCCGCCGGCGATGGTGCAACCCGAGGACGCCGAGACGATCGTCAGCCCCGGCGGCAGTGGGTCGCCGATGAAGGTCGCTTCCGCCGAGGAGGGGCCGGTCGGGTTGGCGACTGTTGCGGTGTAGGTGATCTGGCCGCCGGCGAGGGCGGTGGGCGCAGACGCCGTCTTGTCCAGCGTGAGCGTTGCCAGACGGGCGACCGTCGCCCCATCGGTGTCGGTGTTGTTCGATGGGTTGCGGTCGTCTGTGGTCGACGTCACCGTTGCGGTGTTGGTGACGGGGCCGGCCGCCAGCGTTGGGTCGGTGGCAACCGTGACGGTGATCACGATCGAGCCGCCTGACGCCATCGTCCCGAGCAAGCAGGTCACCGTTGTCGTGCCGCTGCAGGTGGCGCCAGATACGCTGACAAGCGTGAAGCCAGCTGGGAGGGTGTCAGACACGGTCACGGCGTCTGCGGCCGACGGGCCGGCGTTGGTGACAGTGAGCGTGAACGTCGCAGGCGCACCGGCGGTGATGCTGGCCGTCGACCATTCCTTGTCGATCACCACGTCGGCCTCGGTGACGAGGCTGCTCGAGGCCGTCGCCGTGTTGTTGGACAGGGCAGGGTCGCTGTCGTTCGAGGTCACCGTTGCGACGTTGTCGATGAGACCGGCGGCGGTCACGTCACCGCTGATGGTGACCGTGGTGCTGGCACCGACCGCAAGCGACGCAAACGCACAGGTGACGGTGTTTGTGGCGACCGTGCAGGTCGGCGAGCCGGGCGAGACCGTGGTGACGGTGAGCCCAGCCGGCACCGGGTCGCTCACCGTGAAGCCGCCGGTCGCCGCCGATGGACCGTCGTTGAACACCGTGAGCGTGTAGGTGTACGGCGTCCCAACGACAAGCGGGTTGGCCGACACCGTCTTGGTGATCCGCAGGTCGGGCACGACCACGACCGGGTCGGTCACCGTCGACGTGTTGGGAGCGCCGCCGCCTGGTTCGCTGGTGGTGGTGCTGACCGTCGCCGTGTTGACCAGGTTCCCTGTGGTGTCGGGGAGGACGGTGGCCTCGACGACGATGTCGATCGTGACACCGGCGCCGACCGTCCCCAGGCTGCAGGTGATCGTCGGCGAGCCGGTGCACGAGCCGATCGGCGTCGATGTTGACAACAACGACAGCGAGCTCGGGAGCACATCGGTGACGGTCACGTTCGACGCCGCAGACGGCCCGCTGTTCGTCACCCGGATCTGGTAGCGGACCGTCTCGCCGGCAACGACGGGGGCGTCGAGCGTCGTCTTGGTGATGCCCAGATCGGCTGAGGGCGCCAGGCTGGTCGTGATCGTCGCGACGTTGTTGGCGGTGGCGGGGTCGACGGTCGTTGCCGAGACGGATGCGGTGTTGACCAGCGAGCCGGACAGCGTCGAGTCCACGGTCGCCACGATGGTGACGGTCGCCGACCCACCCGGTGCGAGCGTCGGGAACGTGCAACTCGCCGCACCGCAGGTTGCGGCAGGCGACGGGGTGATGGCGGTGATCGTCGCGCCTGCCGGCATCGTATCGGCCACGATGACGTCCACCGCCGTCGAAGGTCCTGCGTTGCCGGCCGTCAGCGTGTAGGTGACGCTGGCGCCGGGGACGACGGGGTCGGGGCTGGCGGTCTTGACGATGGAGAGGTCTGCGTTGGCCACGACCAGCAGCGCAGCCGCCGCGCTCTCGCCACCGAGGTTCGGGTCCTGGGTGGTCGAGGAGATGTTGGCGGTGTTGGTCACAACGGCGCCGTCTGCGGTGTCAGCAGGCACGGTGGTGACGATGGTGATGGTCGTTGTCGACCCGACGGCCAGCGTCCCGAGGGGACAGGTGAGGGTCGTGGTCCCCGAGCATGCCGCACCGGTCACCGAGACGAGGGAGGTGCCGGCAGGCAGGAGATCGGTGAGCGTCACATCGGTGGCCGGGTTCGGCCCTGCGTTGGAAACGGTGACGGTCCAGGTGGCGTCTGTGCCGGCCACGACGGGCGACGGGGCGCCGGTCTTGGTCACGGTCAGATCGGCCCGCGTCGTTACCGGCGTCGCGACCGTGTTGGTGGTGAACGTGAATTTCTGCGCCAGCGTGCGCGCCGTGTAGTCGATGGCACCGGTGTTGGTGACGGTGGTGCCTGCGGCGGCGGCGTCGATGGTCACCCGGAACGTCACGACGGCTGTCTGCGTTGGCGCCAATGTGCCGCCGGTGGTTCCCGTCGCCCCCGTGCCGACGCGAGTGACGACCGACGCGCCGGTGAAGTCGCCGAAGTCGGTCGGACCGGTGTTCACGGCGTCGGTTTGCGCCACGCTGTCGACGGTGATCGAGCCCGGCACGAAGGTTGTCCCGGTGGGGATCACGTCCGAGATGACGGTGTTGTCTGCGAAGTCCCGCCCGATGTTGGTGGCCGTGATCGCGTACTCGAGCACGTCGCCAGGCTCGGCCAGCCCGCCGTTGAGGTCGGCGACGGTCTTGGTGGTTTCCGGATAATTCGGCGCAAAGATGTCGACGGCGAATGTCACAACCGCCGGGTAGTAGGTGTCGCCGCTCGTCGTGTTGCGCAGCACGGCGCTGGTTGCGCCATTTGGGAGGATGCCGACCGTGTTCACCTCGTCGACGTCGATGCTCAACGTGTTGACGTAGGCGGGGTCGCCATCGGTCACGGTGACACCGTTGTCGGTTATCGACGAGTTGAAGAAGTCGGTCGCAGGGTTCTGGGCGTTGCTCAGCGCCGTGAATGTCGTGGCGGCGAGGTTGTTCGACAGCAGGAGCTGGTCGCCGGTGAGTCCTCTGTCGCCCTCGAACGCAACAACGCCGACCTCGGCGATCACGGGGTCGAGCGGTGGCGTGACAAAGCCTGAGACTGGGATGTCGACCGTCCTGTCGGCGACGGTGTTGCGCACGACGGCGAGACCGTCAAAGACCGTGAGGTTCCGCATCGGCAACGCCGGGTTCTGGTAGACGACGACGAGCGACCAGCCGGCGTAGGTGTTGACACCGGTGGTGGCTTGGATGTTGCCCGCCCAGTAGTCGCCGCTACCGGCAGCCACAACGGTGGCGGTGACGTTCTCGAAGCCGACGTAGATGTTCCCAGTCGCCGCCAGGTTGTCTGCGGTGACGGTGGTGTAGGCGGCGGCCCCGGGGGGGCGGAAGCTCAGCGTGTTGCGGTTCGCCGCAGCAGACGAGGCACCCCAGTAGAGACCCGCCCACAGCACCGTGCTCCCCGCCGGAAGGGTGAGGCGGGCCATGGACGAAT
>Ga0114938_1000512_pt1 | contig 28837 bp, 27 predicted proteins | sample AshMeaBigSpring_FD_88675 | JGI IMG/M metagenome (GOLD analysis project Ga0114938, IMG submission 88675) | Groundwater microbial communities from Big Spring, Nevada to study Microbial Dark Matter (Phase II) - Ash Meadows Big Spring | ecosystem: Environmental > Aquatic > Deep subsurface >... | reverse complement strand
TGGTTCGCCGATCACGAGCGCGAAGAATGCCGCATCCACGCGCTCGCGCGGCGATGCCTCGTCGAGGTCCAGGCGCGAGAGGTGCAGGCGCAGGCCCGCGACGTCGCCGGACGCCAGCAGGTAGCGCGCCGTCGTCATGGTCGTGCCGCGCGCCTCGCCGGCATTGCGCAGCCGCGCGATCTCCCGTGCCGCGCGCTCGGGCATGCCGAGGTCGAGGTAGAGGACGGCGAGCTCCGCGCGGATGTCGCTGCGCGCTGGCGCCCGCGCCAGTGCCGCCTCGTAATGGCCCACGGCGGCCGCGAGGTCGCCCTGCGCGAACGCGTTGAGGCCGCGCGCCCAGAGCGCGTTCGGGATGTCCGGCTGCAGCTCGAAGCCCCGCTCGCACGCGCGCTCCGCATCCGCGTAGCGGCCCAGGTTCTGCAGGGTGAGGCAGCGGCGCACGTGCAGCACGGTGTGCAGCGGATCGAGCACGGCGACCTGGTCATAGGCCGCGAGCGCCTCGCGCGGCCTGCCGTCGTATTCATAGGCGGCGCCGAGGCGCAGGTAGGCCTCGCCGTAGTTCGAGTTGATCGCGATCGCGCGGTTGAGCGCCTGGATCGCCTCCTCCGTCCGCCACTGCTCCGTCAGCAGGACCGCCCAGGCGGCGTAGGCCTCGGCCAGTTCCGGATCGAGGCGCAGTGCCGAGTCCACGGCGGCCTGGACGCGCTTCGCCACCTCGTCGAGCGGCTGGCCATCGTAGTAGTAGCGGGCCATCTCCGCGTCAGCGAGCCCGGCCCAGGCCAGCGCGAACCCCGGGTCCTCCTTGATCGCTGCCTGGTGGTACTCGATGGCGCGCGCCAGCGCCTCCGGCGTGCGCAGCCGCTGCTGGTGGCGGCCGAGCAGGTAGAGATCGTAGGCGCTGACCTGCGCCGTCGGCCCCTGCGCGAGCCGCTCGTCCGCGACCGGCGAGAGCTTGAGGGCGAGCGCATCCACGACCGCGCGCGCGATCTGCGACTGGACGCCGAGCGTGTCGCCGGCCGGCCGGTCGAAGGAGTTCGACCACACCTGGAACCCGTCGCGGGCACTGACGAGCTGCGCGCTCACGCGCACGCGGTTGCCCGTGCGCCGCACCGAACCCTCGAGGATGTGGCTGACGCCGAGCGCCTCGCCGATTTCGCGGTGGCCGGCGCTGCCATTCGCGAAGCGCGCGCTGGAGGTGCGCCCGATGACGCGCAGCTTCGGCACGCGGGCGAGCGAGTTGAGCACCTCCTCCGTCAGCCCCTCGCAGAAAATCCCGTTGCTAGCGTCGGCGCTCAGGTCGTCGAACGGCAGCACGGCGATCGCGGGCGCCGCTGATGCGACCTGCGCCGGACCGGGCAGGAACCTGACCGCGGCCAGGATGGCGGCGACGAGCACAGCGGCCGCGATCAGGGCACTCACTAGCTTGCGCTTACCGGGAGGCGCGGATGGCGTACTCACGGCCGCGGGCGCCGGCGTGCCCGCATTCGCAGCAGACAGCGCGGGGTCGTCGTACGCCACGGCCGCCACCAGCCGGTATCCCCTGCGCGGCACGGTCGCGATGTAGCGCGGCTCCGCCTCGGTGTCGCCAAGCTCGCGACGCAACTGCGCGATGGCCTGGTACACGGAACTCTGGCTCACGACCACGCCCGGCCACACGCGGTCCAGCAGCGTGTTGAGCGATACGACCTCGCCGGGCCGCTCCGCCAGGCAGCAGAGCAGCCGCGTCATCCGCGGTTCGAGCTTGATCCTGCGGCCGTCGCGCGAGATCTCGTCCAGCGCCGAATCGAGACGCCCGTCACCGATCCGGAAGGGCCGCGTCGTCTCTGGAGGGCCCATGCAGCGTTGCGCGGTCCTCCGTGGCCCTCAGGCCGCGGCCGCGGGCGTCGTATCCTGCCGGAAGCCCTGCCAGCCGCGCATCGTGAACGCGCCGATGCCGGCCAGGAACAGCAGGAACACGGCGAGTCCGCCGATGAGCGGCACCTGCTTCACGATCGCGAGCGCGATCAGCGCCAGGAGCATGAAGAGCGCGCGCCACCAGATGGAATCGAGCTTCGCCGTGCCGACCTTGCCGAGCACGAAATCGCCGACAAAGATCGCGGCGATGAGGTAACCGAGCAGCAGCAGCAGGGCATAGGCGAAGCCGAGCAGGATCGCGAGCGGGATGCCGATGATCGTGATCAGCAGCACGATGATCGCGAACGGCACGCCGATCAGCATGACGCAACCCATGCCGAGGCTCTGCAGCGGTTTCGCCTGCACGTTGCCCGCCGCCTCGCGGCTGAAGCGCGGCATCGCCAGGATGAGCAGCGCGCCAATCAGCACCATGCCGAGCGATACCGTGATCCCGCCGACGATCGCCGCGCCGTGGCCGACCTTGCGCAGCCACTTCTTCTCGCGGTCCACCTCCATGACCCCGCCGCTCACCTGCGCCGCCGGGTCCACCTGGATGTCGCCGCCGGTGCGGTACTCGACGCGCCCCGCGATGCGGGTGTCCGGCCCGATGCGGATGCTCTCGCCCGCGAGTTCGACGTCGCCGCCGATCGTGCCGTTGATGATGATGGTCTCGCCAAAGGCGCGCAGCCGGTCGCGGATCTCGCCTTCCACCTCGATGCTGCCGCCGGCAAAGGTGGCACTGTCGTTCAGGCGCGCGCCGCGCGCGACGCGGATCTTGCCGCCTGCCGCGCGCACCCGCCCTTCCACTTCGCTCCCGATGCGGATGTCGCCGCCCGCGGCGAACAGGTTGCGCCCGATCGGGCCCATGACCGCGACGTCGCCGCCGGTGATGAAGGCGCTGCGCCGCACGCGCTCGCGGACTTCGACGCGGCCCGCGGCGGCGAAGGCGTTGCCGTCGATGGGCTCGTCGAGGATGACCTCGTCGCCCGCGGACAGGCGAGTATCCCCGATCGAGGCCCGCGCGGTGTCTTCCGCGGCCAGCCCGGAAAATGCCGAGAATGTCAGCACGATGGCCGCGACGGTCCTGCCCATGGTCCGCTCCCCTGACGGTTGGCCCCCTGATCCTACGCCACGCGCGGCGCATGGCAAAATGGCGCGATGTCCGGTGAAGTCCGCATCGCCACACGCCGCAGCCCACTGGCCCTCTGGCAGGCCGGGCACGTCGCCCGGCGCCTTGCCGCGGCGCATCCGGGGCTCGCGACGCGCCTGGTGCCCATCGTGACCGAGGGCGACCGCATCCAGGACCGGTCGCTGGCGACCGTCGGCGGCAAGGGGCTCTTCATCAAGGAGCTGGAGGGCGCGATGCTCGCGGGCGACGCCGACATTGCCGTGCACTCCATGAAGGATGTGCCGGCCGAGATGCCGGAAGGCCTTGGCATCGCGGTGGTGCTCGAGCGCGCGGATCCCTGCGATGCTTTCGTGTCGAACGCCGCTGCATCCTTTCGCGACCTGCCGCGCGGGGCGCGCGTCGGGACCTCGAGCCTGCGCCGGCAGTGCCAGATCCGGCGCGCGCGGCCGGACATTTCGGTGATCGTGCTGCGCGGCAACGTCGAGACGCGCCTGCGCAAGCTCGACGCGGGCGAGTTCGACGCCACCATCCTCGCGATGGCGGGGCTCGAGCGGCTCGGGCTCGCGAAGCGCGTGCGCGAGCGGCTCTCGCCGCGGCAGATGCTGCCCGCGGTCGGCCAGGGCGTGATCGGCATCGAGTGCCGGGTCGCGGATTCGCAGATTCGCGATCTGCTGGTGCCGCTCGAGCACTACCCGACGCGCCTGGTGCTGGAGGCGGAACGCGCCTTCGCCGCGCGGCTCGGCGGCAGCTGCCAGTCACCGATCGCGGCGCACGCGGAACTCGACGGCGATTCGATCTCGCTGCGCGGTCTGGTCGGCGCACCGGACGGATCGCTGGTCTACGAGGATCGCATCGCGGGCCCGGCGCACGAGCGCGCGGCACTCGGCATCCGCCTCGCCGTCAAGCTGATGGAAGCGGGCGCCGCGGCGCTTCTCGCCGAACTCGCCAGCGGAGCGCATTGACTTGGCGCGCCTCACGGGCATCGGCGTGCTGGTCACCCGCCCGGAGCACCAGGCCGAGCATCTCTGCAAGCTGATCGAGGCCGAGGGCGGCGCGGCCGTGCGCTATCCCGCGCTCTCGATCAGGGCGCGGCCGGACCGCGCCGCGGTGCGCGCGGCCATCGGGCCGGCGGACCGCTACGACGTCATCATCTTCGTGAGCGCGAATGCTGTGCGCTTCGGCGCGGATCTGCTCGGCCCCCCGCGCGACCTGCCGATCGCGGCGATCGGCCCCGCGACCGCGGCGGCACTCAATGCCGCCGGCTATCGCGTCGCGCTGATGCCGGCGGAAGGCATGGACAGCGAGTCGCTGCTCGCGCTGCCGCGGCTCGCGCACATGAGCGGCCAGCGCGTGCTGATCGTGCGCGGCACGGGCGGGCGCGAGCTGATCGCGGACACGCTGAAGGCGCGCGGCGCGACGGTGCAGTACGCCGAAGTCTACGCGCGCGAGCCCGCGAGGCCTTCCGCGGAACTGCAGGCGGAAATCGAGACGCTGTGGCGCCAGGGCGGGCTCAAAGCCTACGTCGCGACCAGCGTCGAGGCACTGGAGGCGCTCATCGGCATCGTTACGCCGCGCTGCCGTGAGCTCATGGATTCCACCGCGCTCGTCACCGGCTCGCCGCGCGTGGCCGAGGCGGCCGCGCGCTTCGGCCTCGGCTCGCCCGTCGTCCTTGCCGACTCCCCCGACGACATCTCCCTCACCGGTGCCCTCATGCGCTGGCGCAACGGATAATGGGGACGCGTCCAATTGGAAATAGGGGACGCACCCCTATTTCCGTCCCCTTCATCAGGCGGGGGCGTATTCGAAGGAGTCGAAGTAGATGCGCTGCGGGTCCGCGCCCTGGAGCGGCAGCGTCGCGCGCACGGCGTCGATCATCGCGGGCGGGCCCGCGGCATAGATATCAAAGCCCGCAAGACCGGGCACCTTGCGCAGCACGGCGTTGTGCACAAGCCCGTGCACGCAGGCACCGCCCTCCGCCTGCTCCGACAGCACAGGCACATACCTGAACCGCGTGTGCTTCGCATCCAGCTCGCGCAGCCAGCCGTCCTCGTACAGGTCGGCCGCGGTCCGTGCGCCCCAGAAAAGCGTCACCTCGCGCCGCGCCTTGGTCTCGAGCACTTCCCTCAACATCGCCTTGAGCGGCGCGTAGCCCGTGCCGCCGCCGACCAGCAGCAGCGGCCGCTCGCCCGGCCGGTACACGAACTGGCCGAGCGGCCCCTCCATGTGCAGCAGCGCACCCGGCGTCAGCTGCGTGAACAGCTTCTCGCTGAACGCGCCGCCCGGCACGCGACGCACGTGCAGCTCGAGGAACGCCGCGTCGTGCGGCGGATTTGCGAGCGAGTAGCTGCGCCGTCGCTCGCCCGGCAGCATGACGTCCACGTACTGCCCGCTCTGCCAGGTGAAGGCCTCGATCGCCGGCCAGCGCAGCCACACGCCCATCACGTCCGGGGCAAGCCTGTGCATCCGTTCGATGCGGCACGGCAGGCTCTTGATCTCGACGTCGGTGACGTGGCGGATTTCGCGGGTCTCGATCACGAGATCCCCGAGCGCGCGCGCCTGGCAGATCAGCGCGTGGCCGGCCGCCTCCTCCGCGGCGGTGATGCCGATCGGCCGGCCGTGTGGATACGCGATCTTTCCCTGCAGCACGCGCACGCGGCAGGTGCCGCAGGAGCCGCCCTTGCAGGAATGGGGGAGATTGAGGTGCTGGCGCAGCGCGGCCGTGAGCACGGGCTCGTCAACCCGTGCCTCGAAATCGCGCTGGGACGGGACGACGTGGATTTTCACTCGGGCATTATCGCCGTACGCCAGGACGGATTCCGCAATCTGTTCCCTGTCAGGGAATCAGGAGCGTACTGCCCGTCGTCCTGCGCGCTTCCAGGTCGCGGTGCGCCTGCGCCGCATCCGCGAGCGCATAGGTCTGGCCGATGTGCACCTTGACCTTGCCGCTGCCGACGACCTCGAACAGCTCCCGTGCGCCGCGCGCGAGTTCCGAGGCCTTCGCCGTATAGTGAATGAGCGTCGGCCGCGTGAGGTAGAGCGAGCCACGCTTCGTCAGCTCGAGCGGCGCGATCGGCGGCACCGGGCCGGAGGCATTGCCGTAAGTCACCATCAACCCGCGCGGCATGAGGCTGTCGAGCGAGGCGAAGAAGGTGTCCTTGCCGACGCCGTCGTAGACCACCGACACGCCGCGCCGCTTCGTGATCGCGCGCACGCGCCCGGCGATGTCCTCGCGGCTGCTGACGATCACCTGCGCCGCACCGTGCCGCCGCGCGATCTCGGCCTTGGCGTCACTGCCGACAACCGCGATCACGTAGGCGCCGAGCGCCACCGCCCACTGCAGCGCGATCAGCCCGACGCCGCCCGAGGCCGAGTGCAAGAGAATCGGCTCGTTGCGCCGCACGCGATGGCAGCGCCGCAGCAGGAACCAGGCCGTCAGCCCTTTCAGCATCATCGCCGCGGCCTGCTGGTCCGAGATCGTCGCCGGCAGCGCGACGGCGCGACTGGCGTCAATGACGCGCTCTTCAGCGTAGGCGCCAGCGGCGTTGGCCGCGTAGGCCACGCGGTCGCCGGCCTGCAGCTGCGACACCTGGCTACCCACCTGCGTCACGACCCCGGCGCCCTCGCGCCCGAGCACCAGCGGCAGCTTCGCCGGGTACAGCCCCGTGCGCTCGTAGGTGTCGATGAAGTTGACGCCGATCGCGGTGTGGCGGATGCGGACCTGGCGCGGGCCGGCCTCCTCCGGTGCGACGTCCTCGTAGCGCAGGACTTCCGGTCCGCCGTACTCGTGGACGCGGACCGTCTTCATCGCAGCGGCTGTTCCGCGAACTGCAGTTCGGCGACCGGCCGGCCCCCGATCAGGTGCTGCTGGATGATGCGCTCGATGTTGTCGGGCGTCGCCTGCTTGTACCAGACGCCGTCCGGGTACACGACCATGATCGGTCCCTCGCGGCAGATGCGGAAGCAGTCCGCGCGCGTGCGCAGGACCCCTCGCTCGGCGTCCGCCAGCCCGACCTCCTTCAGCCGGCGCTTGAGGTATTTCCAGGAGGCCTCGCCCTGCTCCGCCGGCGCGCAGTCGCCATGCGTGCAGAGGAAGACGTGCCGCCGCGCGCCCGCGAGCGCGATCTTTGCCACCGCCGCGTCGAGCGAGACCGATTTCGTCGTCTCGCCCGGGTCGCTCAAAGCGCGGCCTCGTCCGTCTCGCTGGTGCGGATGCGGATCACGCGTTCGATCGAGGTGACGAAGATCTTGCCGTCGCCGACCTTGCCGGTCCTTGCCGCGCCGATGATGGCCTCCGCCACCTGGTCCACGAGGTCGTCGCGCACGGCCACCTCGATGCGCGTCTTCGGCACGAAATCCACCACGTACTCGGCGCCGCGGTAGAGCTCGGTGTGGCCGCGCTGGCGGCCGAAGCCCTTCACTTCGGTGACGGTCATGCCGGAGATGCCGATCTCGGAGAGCGCAGCGCGCACGTCGTCGAGCTTGAACGGCTTGATGATGGCGGTGACGAGCTTCATGAACGGCTCCAGCGTCCGGGCGGGCTACCCGGCGGTACAGGATGCAGATTCTATGCCGAGACGCCGCCGGACCGTAAATCAGGCGCTTGCGTAGCGGCGTGAGGTGCCGCGCACCGTCCCGGCGCGCATCGATCTGGGCTTGCTCCACCTTGGTGCCATCACGCGGAATGCCCGCATTTGCGGGAGATTTGAACCGGGCCGAGCCGCGGCGTGGCCGCTAGCTTGTCATCACCCGGCGGGATGCCGGGCACTGTCCCGGAGGCACGGCAATGGAACTGCTCACACGGCGCCGCGCAGGCGCAATCGTCCTCTCGCTCTCGATGCTCGCGGCGCAGGACTCTCAGGCCGCAGTCGGCCGCACGCCGGGCACTGGATTCGTAGCGGCCAATGGCGAGGCCGCCTATTCGATCCCGCTCGCGCTGCCGCCCGGCACCAATGGCATGACGCCGTCGCTGTCGCTCGAGTACCGCCATCGCGTCCAGGGCGGCTTGCTCGGGATCGGCTGGAGCATTGATGGCCTGTCGCAGATCGTGCGCTGCCGGCGCACGCCGGCGCAGGACGGCCCAATCGATCCGGCACTCAGGCTGATGCGGGATCGCTTCTGCCTGGACGGTCAGCGCCTGGTCGTCGCAAACGGCGTCGAGTACGGCGCGGCAGGGGCAGAGTACCGCACCGAGATCGAATCTTTCGCCCGCATCCGGCAGACGGCGGGAAGCAGCCCTGGGCCGCAGTCGTTCGTGGTCGAGGCACGCGATGGCAGGATCCTCGAATACGGCGCAACCGCGAATTCCCGCATCGACTGGAGCAGCACGCTCCCGAACTCGAAGCCGGCCGTCGCGTGGGCGCTCAACCGCATCCGGGACCGATCGGGCAACGTCATCGACTTCGAGTACACGGAAGACACGGCGACGCTCGCCTATCGCATCGCGAACATCCGCTACAACTCGAATCCAGGCGCCGGTGTCGCTGCATCACACCGGGTCGCGTTCATCTACGAGACGCGGCCCAGCAACGAGGTCGACATTTCATACGTCGCCGGAATTCCGAACCCGCTCGTGCTGCGCCTCGACCGCATCGACGTTTTCCACGATACGACGCTGCTGCGCCGCTACGAACTGAACTACGAGCCCGCGCTCGCCTCCGGTCGCAGCCGGCTCGCTTCGGTGCAGGAGTGCGGCCGCGGCGGCACCGACTGCCTGGCGCCGACCGTCTTCGCCTGGCAGAACGGCACGCCCGGCCTCGGCGCGGTCACGAGCGTCGGTGCCGCCATCCCGAGCGCGCCGATTCCGCCGTCGCATCAGTTCTTCAATTCCGCGGACATCGACGGCGATGGACGCGACGACCTCGTCTACGCGTCCGGCTCGTCCCTGTCGAGCGCGACGATCCGCTTCCGGCTGGCCGCCGGCGGCACTCCCGGCGCCGAAGTGGACACCGGCCTCGCCTGCCCGTCGGGGATCGGCACTCCCTTCGACTACAACGGCGACGGCAGGAGCGACCTCTTGATGGCCGGGCCCGGTGGCCATTGGCAGATTGTTCCTGGAACGCCCGGCGGCCTCGGGCCGCCCGTCGCGACCGGCCTGCCGATGCCGGAAAATCTGCTCGACTTCCGCGGCGTGGACATGAACGGCGACGGCCTCGGCGACATCGCGTGGTCCGAGGACCCTCCAGTCGGAGTGGGAATGTTGAATGTCCGTGTGCGCCTCGCGCGCGCCGGCGGAGGGTTCGAGACCGAGCCGCGAAACCTGTACTCGCAGACGGCAGAACTTGGCTTCGAGCAACCCAGGGGCGGCTCATTCTTCGGCATTCCCGGCGCGCGAGTGGATCTCGACCTCGACGGCGCCGAAGACCTGTTGCTCAACGAGTTCGAAACGATGACTCGCATCACCATCGGCGAGTACTGGACGGAGGGTGTGGACGGCTCGCTGATGGGCGGCACCCCGCTCGACATGAACGGCGACGGCTGCACCGACTTCGCCTACGCGCATTACTCCGGCCGCCTGCGCATCCGGTTCGGCGAATGCGGCGTCGCGTGGACCCAGCCGGAGCTTCAGGGCCCGGTCTGGACCGGCGCACCTGAGCTGCGCGCGTATGACTGGAACGCCGACGGCCGCGACGACATCCTCCTCGTTGGCACGGCGAACTGGATGGTGGCGCTCTCGAACGGCGACTCCTTCGCCGCCGTCGCCGACACCGGGATCGCCCATGAAGGCGGGATCCCGGCGCGGGCGCTCGATTTCAACGGCGACGGACTCGCGGACCTCGCGACCAGGACCGGCGGCCAGATTCGCCTTCGGCCCCGCAATGGGCCGAAGCCCGACCTGCTGCTGTCGGCGACCGACGGCTTCGGGGTCGCGGCCGGCTTCGCCTACCGCCCGCTGACCGACGACGCGGTCTACACGCGCGGGCCGGAAGCCAGCTACCCCGACCAGGCGATGCAGACTCCGGCATACGTCGTCGCACAGCTGGCACAAACCGACGGCAGCGGCAATGGCGCGCTCGCGCGCAAGTCCTTCCGCTACGAGGGACTGCGCCGGAACCTGCTGGGCCGCGGGAACCTGGGTTTCTCCGCGCGCACGACGACCGACGACGACAACGGTGGACGCGTGAGCGTGACGGAAGCCTCGCACCAGGCATTTCCGTACACGGGACTGCCGGTGTCCATCGTCACGCGCCAGCCAGGCGGCCAGGTGGTCAGCGAAACGAGCTATACATGGACTGCACTCACGCTCGGCAGCGGTGCGGCGGTCCGGCGCTTTCCCTATGCGGCGACGACCACGTTGAGGCGGCGGGGAGTGGGCGGCATCCACGACGGTGCCGAGATCGCGAACGTCGTGCGCACCATCTCGGCAATCGACCCGGCCTCCGGCACGGTCACGGACGAGACCACGACGGTCACGGAGGTCGCCAGCGGCGCCAATGCGGGCGCGAGCGCGACGCTGCGCACGCTGCACACGGGGCTATTCAACGACACGGTCAACTGGTGCGTCGGCCGGCCGGCCGCGACCCAGCTGACCGCGAGTCACACGCGCGCGGGCGGCGATGCGATCACGCGCAGCGCCAGCCAGGAGTGGGACGGCCCGAAGTGCCGGCTCACGCAGCTCCGCCGAGAGCCCGGCAGCAGCCAGTGGCAGGTGACCATCGGCCTGGCGTACGACGCCTTCGGGAACCTGGCCAGCCGCAGCATTGCCGGCGCGGGCATGAGCGCGCGCACGACGGCGATCAACTGGGGACCGCGCGGCCAGCTGCCCGCGAGTGTCACGAATCCGCTTCAGCAGAACTTCGCCCTGGCCTGGGACCTCGCGAGCGGGCTGCCGCTTTCCATTACGGACCCCAACTCGTTGCGGGTGGCATGGAGCTACGACGCGCACGGCAGGCTGGCGCAGCAGTCGGACCCGCAGGGAACGAGCACGCTGTGGTCGCGCGCGCCCTGCCCCGGCGGCTGCAGCCCGCGCACGCGCTATCAGCTCACGCAGCGCGAGCGCGACAGCGCGGGCGTCGTGCGCATCACGACAGCCATCGACATGGATCAGCACGACCGCGGGTTCAGGTTCGCGGCCGCCACGCCCGGCGGCGGCACCTCCGTGCAGCTCTTCGAGGCGGACGCCCGTGGTCGCGAGTGGCGCCGCCATGCACCCTTCTGGGCGGGCGGATCACCGGCCGGTTACTGGCAGTTCAGCTATGACACGGACAACCGGCTGACCGGCATGTCCCTGCACGCGGCGGGCGGCGCCCTGCTGCGCGCACACACGCTGCGGCACGATGGCCTCACGGTCACGCACGTGGATGCGCTCGGCCGAAGCACCACCGGTATCCGGACCGCCTGGGGCACGCCCGCCGAAGTCGCCGATCCCGCGGGTGGCGTCACGCGGTATGAGTACGATGCCTTTGGCAGCCTGCTCGGCGTCCGCGACCCGCTCGGCAATCTCGTCGCGAGCGCCACCTACAACGCCGCCGGCATGCTGCTCACGCAGACGGAGATGAACTCCGGCACCTGGACCTACGCGCGGGACGCGCTCGGCGAGATCGTCGCGCTGCGCGACGGCAAGGGCCAGAACTTCGCCTTCGCCTACGACCCGCTCGGCCGGCTCACGAGCCGGACGTCGCCCGAGGGCGCGAGTTCGTTCAGCTGGGGCACCAATGCCGCCGCCCGGAACATCGGCCGGCTCGCCGGACTCGCCGGTCCCGGTTACGCGGAGAGCTACGGCTACGACAGTGCCGGCAGGCCCACATCGCGAACCATCACGAGCGACGCCAGCTATCGCTACGACTACGCCTACGACGCCCTCGGGCTTCCGGCGTCCCTCACCTATCCCGCTGCGGGCGGCAGCGCCCGATTCAAGCTCGCCTTCGACTACGACGCGGGCCGTCTCGTGCGCGTCCGCGACGCTGCGACGTCGGCCGCGTACTGGACGCTCGGCACCCAGGACGCGGCGGGCAACGTCCTGGACGAGACACTCGGCGGCTCGCTTCGCATCGTCAGCGGCTACGACCCGGTCACTGGCTTCATCGACTACCGCCGCTCGACTGCCGGAGCCGCCACGATCCAGGACCTCGCTTACGACTGGGATGCCGCCGATAACCTGAAATCCCGCCGCGACCTGCGGCAGGGACTGACCGAGGAGTTCCGCTACGATCTGCTCGACCGATTGGACGACTCACGCCTGAACGGCGCGATCAACCTCGAGCTCGACTATGACGCCGCCGGCAACATCCGCTGGAAATCCGACGTGTGCCCGACCGCCTCGCCCTGCTATGCCTACGACGCAAACCGCAGGCATGCCGTCACCTCCGTTGCGGGCCAGGGTTTCGCCTACGACGGCAACGGGAACATGACGAGCCGCGGCGGCGCCGCGATCGCCTGGACCAGCGCCAACCTGCCGAGCTCAATCTCGGGTACAGGCGGAAACAGCAGCCAGTTCTGGTATGGCCCGGCTGGAAACCGCTGGAAGCAGGCGGCCAATTACGCCGGCGCGGCCGAGACGACGATCTACGCCGGCGGGCTGATCGAGAAGGTCACGCGCGGCGGCACGACGACGTGGCGGCATTTCGTGCCGACGCCCACGGGCATCGTGGCGGTCCACCTGCGCGATGCGAACGGCGCCGCCACGGGTACGCGTTACCTGGCGCGCGACCATCTCGGCAGCATCGACCGCATCCTCGACGAGGCGGGCAACGTCCTCGTCTCCGAAAGCTTCGCGCCATTCGGGCGGCGTCGCGGCGCCAGCTGGAGCGGCCAGCCCGGCGCCGGCGAGCTCTCGGTGTTCGGGGCCGTGACCCGCCGCGGATTCACCGGCCACGAGCACCTCGACAACCTCGGCCTCATCCACATGGGCGGACGCGTGTACGACCCGCAGCTCGGGCGCTTCCTGGGCGCCGATCCGCACGTGACGGCGCCGTTCAACTCGCAGTCGCTCAACCGCTATTCCTATGTCTGGAACAACCCGCTGAGCCTGACGGACCCGAGCGGATTCGACCCGGCGCCGCCGTGCATGCAGTCCCAGTCCGGAGCCTGCGCGCAGGTGACCGTGATCGGCGCCGAGTGGGCCGACTGGATGCGCGCGCTCCTCGGCGGCGGCGCGGGTGCGGGGCAGGCCGCGTCCGCCGCCCAGCGCGATCCCTGTGGCCAGGATGGCAGCGCACTGGCCTGTGCGATGCAGAACGGGGGCCTGCTGCCACCGTCATCGGTCGTGCTGACCGCCGGCACGCAATCCGACCCGACTCTCGGGCGTAGCCCGACCCTCGACCGTCTGCAGGGGCTGGCGGCCTCCCTCGGCAACATCGCGATCAGTTCCTCGCCCGTGAGCTGGCTGTTCGGCGCCGATCCGGACTTCGAGTGGTTCGACGTGCCGGACAGCGCTGCCGGACGGGCCGGGGCGACGCTGGGCAATGTCGGGTACTTCCTGGGGGGTGCGGCCGGGATCGTGCGAATGGGTGGCGGGCACATCGTCCGTGAGTCGGCCAGCATGCTGGCCCGTGCCGCCCAGACGAGAAGCAGAAAGTACGTGGCAGACCGCTTCCGCGACATCACTCTGCGGGAGGGCACTATCCTCTATGCTGGATATCCCGGTTCGAGCGGCTTCTTCACGACGGCAAGCGCACTGAGCCGCGCAAACTGGAGTGCGGCAGCCCTCTTTGGTGGTCTGCAGGTCAGGACTCACCCGGAAAAAGGATTGCGTACGATGGTGGCGGCCTACGAAGTTATCGATGATACTGCCGCTGCGTTCGGCCTGGCCCTCGCCAATGGCGGATTTGGCAAGGGGTGGTTGCCGCAGATATTCGTTCCCGGCTTCGAGGACGCGCTCCGATTCCTGGGCACGTATCCATTAAGACCGTGACATGAAGATTTCAATGTCCAACGGATCGCTGGAGTTTGCGGCGGGACGCTTCGAACCGCGCGTCGATCGCGCCCGGTTCGGCGGCTCGACACTGGGAATGACGGCAACTGCCACGCCACGAAGCGAAGGCTGGATCGAGTACAGCCTGCAACCCGAGCCGGGCGTTCGAATGACGGTGCACTACCACGACGACCGGCTGGTCCGTGTGCTCATTCTCATGCGTATTCCGTCCGACCAATCCGGCGAGTGGACGGAAGCACTGGAACACGAGCGCAAGAAGGTTCATGACGATTGGCTCCGGACCGAACTTGGCAAGCCACCATACGAGTACGCATGGGGCAGAATCACGTCCGACTATGATCCACGTGGCTGCGTCAGCGAGATCATCGTCACCTACCGGGCGCGGGAAGGCGCGGCACCGCTATAATCGGCCTCATGCCGGGTCCCAAGCAGGCCGCCGTCTCCCACGACGGCGACATCGTCCGCATCCAGGGCCGCCCGGTGCGCATGGACCACATGGTCCATGACGCCTTCTGGGCCGGCGACCGGGCCATCGTGCTGCTGGACCCGAACGCATACCTCGACAATCCGACGTATGGCGCGCAGCGGCGCCGCAGCCGCAACCCGATCCACAATCTGCGCGCCTACGCGCCCTCGGGCGAGATGCTCTGGCAGGCCGAGCAGCCGGAGTTCGAGGACCATTACTACAGGATCGAGAGCCACGAGCCGCTGGTCGCCCTCTCCTTCTCCGGCCACCGCTGCGACCTCGACCCGGCGAGCGGCCGGATCCTGAGGAAGACCAGGCTCAAGTAGGGAGTCATGCACGAGAAACCCGCCGCACACGAAACCGACCTCGTCGGCCAGTGGCACGCAGGCGCGAAGAAGATCACGGGGGATGCCACCTGCGAGCGCATCGGCTGGCTGGTCGGCCATTACCTCGTGCCGCTCGGCGCCGACCCTTCCGGCTGGGACGAGCTCTACCGCGATCCGGAAACCGGGCTGCTCTGGGAGCGCACCTGGCCGCAGCCGCAGATGCACGGTGGCGGGCCGCCGCGACTTTCACGCATCGAGCCCGCGGCCGCGCGCGGGAAGTACGGCCACCTCGCCGAGGGCTGATCAGGTGATCAGCGGGAGCACGAGCGTCGAGACCGCGGTCACGACGACGATCGAGGCGAGGTTCACGCGCCAGCCGGCCCGGATCATGTCCCGCATCGTGAGCCGCCCGGTCCCGAACACGATCGCGTTCGGCGGTGTGCCGACCGGCAGCATGAATCCGCAGGAAGCGGCGACGGCCGCCGGCGCCACGAGCTGGAGCACCGGGTAGTCCGAGGTCGCCGCGATCGCGGCCAGGATTGGCATGAAGGTCGCGGCGGTCGCGACGTTCGAATTGAGCTCGGTCCAGAGCACGAGCAGCGTGACCATGGCCGCGATCAGGAGCACAAGCGGCCAGGTGCCGATCTGCGCCAGGGCCTGTCCCAGGAACTCCGACAGCCCGCTGCCCTGAATCGCCTCCGCGAGCGCGAGCCCGCCGCCGAAGAGCAGCAGCACTTCCCACGGAATCTTCCGGAGATCCGAGCCGACGACCAGCGTCCCGCCCGCCGGCGACCGCGAGGGAATCATGAACAGCACGAGCCCGGCCAGGAGCGCGATGGTCGTGTCGTTGAACTCCGCGAGGCCCGGGAGCTTCCGCAGCAGCGGCCCTGCGATCCAGGCCGCCGCCGTCGCCACGAACACGGCGGTGACGCGCGTCTCGGCCGCGCTCATCGGCCCGAGCGCCCGCCGCGCCTCGAGGATGCGATCGCGCGCCGTCGCCTGCGGGCCGAGATTGAACGGGAACGTCAGCTTCACCAGCACGAGCCAGGCGATGGGCATCAGCAGCAGGACCGTCGGCAGCCCGAACACCAGCCATTGCGCGAAGCTGATGGTCTCCTCGTAGTTCTGCTGCATGAAGCCGACCACCAGCGCGTTGGTCGGCGTGCCGACCAGCGTGCCGAGGCCGCCGATCGTCGCGGCATAGGCCACGCAGATCACGATCGCCGAGGCGAAATTGCGCGTGTCGCGGCTGGCGGACACCGAATCGGGCGCGACGATGCCAGCCACCGACACCGCGACCGGCAGCATCATCAGCGAGGTCGAGGTGTTGGAGGCCCACATGCTGACGAAGCCGGTCGCGCACATCATGCCGAGCACGAGTCCCTGCGGATGGCCGCCGGCCCAGGAGACGATCGCGTAGGCGATCCGCCGGTGCAGGTTGCAACGCTCCATCGCGAGCGCGAGCAGGAAGCCGCCGAGGATGAGGTAGAGCGTGGTATTGCCGTAACCCGCCGCGAGATCGCCCGCATCGGCGGCGCCGAGCGGCGGCAGGGCCGCGAGCGGCACGAGGGCGGTCGCCGCGAACGGCACGGCCTCGGTCGCCCACCAGATCGCCATCAGCACCATCGCGCCGGCCACGACCCACGACGCCTGCGTGAGTCCCGCCGGCGGGTCCGTCGCGATCGCCGCGACGAACGTGGCGAGCCCGAACAGGAGCCCGGCATTCTGCACGGCGGTCCGTCCGCTCGCCTGCGTCATCCCCCCTCCCTGCCGCGCGAGTCGTGCCAGTATAGTGCGCGATCATGGGGGTGCCCGGAAGGTGAGCGAGACCATCGTCGTCGTCGGGGGCGGCCATGCCGGCGCACAGGCCGTGGACAGCCTGCGCCGCGAGAACCCGCCGGCCCGGCTCGTGCTCGTGACGGCGGAGCCCGCGCTTCCATACCAGCGCCCGCCTCTCTCCAAGAAGTTCCTGAGCGGCGAACTCGAGGCCGAGCGCCTGCCGATCCGCCCCGCGAGCTTCTACGAGAGCATCCATTGCGAGGTCATGACCGGCAACGCGGTCACGGAGATCGACACGGCGGCGCGCAGCCTTGCGCTGACGAATGGTCCCGCGCTCTCTTACGACAAGCTCGTGCTCGCGGTCGGCGGCCGCGCGCGGCCGCTGCCCGTGCCGGGTGCGAGCCTCGCTGGCGTGCACGTGCTGCGGACGATGGCAGACGTCACGGCGATACGCGCGCGGCTCGCGCCGGGGCGCCGGGTCGCCATCGTGGGCGCTGGTTACATCGGCCTCGAATGCGCGGCCTCCCTGCGCAAGCTCGCCCTCGAGGTCACCGTCATCGAGATGATGGACCGCGTGATGAGCCGTGTCGTCGCGCCCGAGATGAGCCGCTTCTACCAGGCCGAGCACGAGAGCCATGGGGTGAAGTTCCTGATCGGCCGGCGCGTGAGCGCCTTCGAGGGCGGCGAGCGAGTGGCGCTCGTCCTTTGCGATGACGGCACGCGCGTGCCGGCGGATCTCGCGATCGTCGGCATCGGCCTCGTGCCGAACACGGAGGTCGCGGAGGCGGCCGGCATCCGCTGCGGCGACGGAATCGCCGTGGACGAGCATTGCCGCACGAGCGCCGAAGGCGTGTTTGCGGCCGGCGACTGTTGTTCCTTCCCTAGCCTGCGCTACAAGCGGCGCGTGCGACTGGAATCCGTGGACAACGCCTTCGAGCAGGCAAAGACCGCGGCCGCGAATGCCTGCGGGCGCGTGGTCGTGCACGACAAGACGCCGTGGTTCTGGTCGGACCAGTACGAGCTGAAGCTGCAGATCGTGGGCCTGAGCCAGAATTATGACAGCGTCGTGCTGCGCGGTGACCCGGCAACGAAGTCCTTCAGCTGCTGCTACCTCAAGGACGGCGAGCTGATTGCACTCGACGCCGTGAACCACGCCAGGGACTTCATGGCCGCGCGCAAGCTGATCGCCGAGCGAGCGCGCCCCGATCCCGCGCGTCTCGGCGACGACTCCATCGCGCTCCGCGACGCCTGCTCGTAATAGGGGTAATAGGGGACGCACCCCAATTTAAATGGGGGTGCGTCCCCTATTTCCTGGAGTCCCCCCCTTATAATTGCGGGACATGACCGAGCAGAACGGCAAGCTGGAGAACGTCGAGCGCGAGTTCCGCGCCATGCTCGCGAAGGCCACTGGCGGGCTCGCGACGCAGGATTACGGCACCGCCTTCTGGGACTGGTGGCTGAACCTGGTGAGGTCTCCCGGTACGCAGCTCGAGCTGCAGCAGAACGCGATCAAGCAGGCGATGGATCTGTGGCGCTTCAACCTCGAGGCCGCCCAGGGCAAGCCGCTCGCGCCCACCGAGACCGGTGACCGCCGCTTCGCCGACCCGGCCTGGCAGCAGTACCCCTTCAATGTCTTCGCGCAGGCGTTCAGGAGCGGCATGTCGCTGCTCGAGCAGTCCGCGCATGCCGTGCAGGGCGTCGAGCCGAAGAACGCCGAGCTGGTCGAGTTCGCGGCGAAGCAGGCGGCCGAGGCGCTCTCGCCCACCAACAACCCACTGATCAACCCGGAAGTGCTCAAGCAGACGGTCGAGGAGCGCGGCCAGAACCTGGCGCGCGGCTACAAGCACTTCCTCGAAGACCTCGAGCGCCTGCAAGACGGCGGCGAAGCGCCCGGCACCGCGGATTTCCGTGTCGGCGAGAAGGTCGCCGTCACCGAGGGCCAGGTGGTTTTCCGGAACGAGCTGATCGAGCTGATCCAGTACGCGCCGACGACGCCCGATGTGCACCCGGAGCCGGTGCTGATCGTCCCGGCCTGGATCATGAAGTACTACATCCTCGACCTGTCGCCGAAGAACTCGCTCGTCGCCTGGCTGGTGGACCAGGGCTTCACCGTCTTCATGATGTCGTGGAAGAACCCGACCGCCGCGGACCGCGAGCTCGGCATGGACGATTACGTGCGCAAGGGCGTCTATGCCGCACTCGATGCGGTCGCAACCATCGTCCCCGACCGCGGCGTCCACGCCGTCGGCTACTGCATCGGCGGCACGCTGCTCACGATCGTAGCCTCCGCCCTTTCCGCCTGGGGCGACACGCGCATCCGGGACATCACGCTCTTCGCCGCGCAGACGGACTTCAGCGAGCCCGGCGAGCTCTCGCTCTTCATCAGCCCGGCGCAGGTCGAGATGCTCGAGGCGCTGATGTTCAAGGAAGGGGTGCTCGACTCGAAGCAGATGGGCGCGGCCTTCGCCATGCTGCGCGCGCACGACCTGCTGTGGCAGCCGGCCGTGAAGTCCTACCTCAAGGGCGAGCGCGACAAGCCCATCGACCTCATGGCCTGGAACGCGGACGGCACGCGCATGCCGTGGAAGATGCACACCGAGTACCTGCTCGGGCTTTACCTGCAGAACGACCTCGCGGAAGGCCGCTTCAAGGTCGAGGGCGAGACCGTGAACCTGGCGGACATCGCGCTGCCGATGTTCGTCGTCGGCACCGAGACCGATCACGTCGCGCCGTGGAAATCCGTGTACAAGGCCGATCGCCTGGTCGGTTCCAGCGAATTCACCTTCCTGCTGACCAGCGGCGGCCACAATGCCGGCATCGTCAGCGGCCCGGTGCACCCGAAGCGCCGCCACCGCGTGCGCACGCGCCGCCAGGGCGAGCCGAACCTCAACGCGGACGAATGGTTCGAGTCCACGGCGCCGCTTCCCGGCTCCTGGTGGCCAACCTGGGGCGAATGGCTGATGACACATTCCACGCAGGGGCGAGTGTCGCCGCCCGCAATGGGCGCGCCGGAATCAGGATACGCGCCGGTCTGCGAGGCGCCGGGCGAGTACGTCAAGCAGCGCTAGTCGTGCGATCTACGTATTGCCGGCACCGATACGCGGTGATCTACTCCGCCTCGGCCGGCGGCGCCGGCCATAGGCGGGCGTCAAGACTGTTTTCCCCGAATCCTGCACATGCCCGCACTGGAGTTCATCCATGTATGCACGTCTCGTCACCACACACCTGAAGCCGGGCAAGTTCGACCTGGCAACGCGCAAGTTCGAAGAGAAGGTCATCCCGATGCTGAAGAAGCAGAAGGGATTCCGGGATGAAGTGTCGTTCTTTGACAAGGAGAAGAACGAGTCGGTCGCGATCAGCTTCTGGGATGCGGAGGCTGACCTGCGCCAGTACGAGAAAGACGCGTATCCAGAGATGGTCAAGCTGCTGAGCGATACCTTCGACGGCACGCCCGAGGTCAGGCGCTTCGAAGTCGCGAACGCCACTTTCTACAAGATTCATGCCAGCTGACAGGCAGTAGCGCCTGCAGACTTTCCAGGGCGGCCTTCGGGCCGCCCTTTTTCATGGGCGCAAGACTGATCATTCCACAGCCGCCGATGCGACGACTCGGCCTCGCCCTGCGCCCACTCTCTTCGACGAGGCTGCCTGGTGCCTTGCTGGTTTGCGACTTGTCTCCCCCTCCTGCGCCTCGGCGTCAGGCAAACTGGACGACAAGTGCTAAGACATTGACGACCCGCTCAAACGCTCATCTGGTGGCGAGCACAGCACCGCGTCCTCGCCTAGGCCACGACCGGCGTCCAGCGCTTGCCGCGCCGTGCATTCCGGTCGCCGGTGGATTCTCCCTCGTATGACATCGGCTGCTCCGGCGGCAATCCCGCCGGCAGCGGATCGATCGCGTGGATGTTGAGCACGGCGAGCTGCCTGCCGTCCTCCTCGGTGATCGCGCCGAGGTAGCCGCCGCAGCGGCCGCAGAACACAAAGTCCGCGGTCTGGTGGCCGAATCGGTAGCGCCTGAGGAGCGAGGCATCCTCGTGCACGAAGCGTACCGACCCGTTCGGATCCGAGGTGTACACCCCGGCATGCTTCAGGCAGAACGAGCACTGGCAGGCGCGCACCGACCATGCCGTTGGCGGCACCTCGGTGTAGAACTCGTAGGCCACCGCGCCGCAGTGGCAGGAACCGCGATAGCTCGTCATGACTTCATGCTCGACGGCAGCACCTGGAAATCCTCCGTGCGCGGCATCGCATTCATCGCGGCCATCAGGTCCGGCGGCGGCAGGATCAGCTTGCGGGCCGCGAGGTCGAGCCAACCGCCCTCGCTCACGATGAGCGCCGCGCGCCCGCCACCCGCCTTCAGCACCTCGTTGACCAGGCGAAAGCGCGAGCCGTCCGCGGCCATGCCGCCGAGCGCGAGCGTGACGGTGATGGGCTCCAGCAGCCCGATCTCGCGGTAGTACTCGATCTCGTCGCGCCGCACGACGGGCCCGAGGCGGCGCGCCGCGAAATCCGTCACCGGGAAGCCCATCGCCTTGAAGAACCCCATGCGCGCGTCCACGCACTTGTTGAGATAAGCGAAGTTCGCCATGTGGGCGTTCGCGTCCATGTCTGCCCAGCCGGCGATCGTCTCGATCGAGAATGGCTTCGCGCTCATGTCATGCAGTAGAAGTTCAGCTTGTTGCCGTCGAGGTCGCGGAAATAGCCGGCGTAGAAGCCGTCGCCGCGCGGGCCGGCAGGGCCCTCGTCGCGGCTTCCGAGCTCCATCGCCTTCCTGTACATCTCGTCCACTTTCGCCGGCGTGCCGACGTCGATCGCGACCATCACGCCGTTGCCGACCGTGGCGGCCTTGCCGTCATAGGGCACGGTGAGCGCGAGGCCCGCCTTGCCCTTCCCCGTGCCCCAGACCTTGAACGTGTCGAAATCCATGAAGCGCTTTGCACCGAGCCCCGCGAGCAGTGCGTCGTAATACTTCGTCGCGCGCGCGAGGTCGTTGGTGCCGAGGCAGACATAGCCGATCATGCTGTTACTCCCTGTGGGTCAGTGCAGTGCCTGAAAGAATGCGGAAAGCTTGCGCGGATCGAGCCGCCCTTCCGTGCGCAGGCCGCTGCACACGTCGAGGCCCGACGGCCGCACCTGCTCGATGGCGGTGCGCGCGTTGCCGGGGTGCAGGCCGCCGGCCAGCAGCACGGGGACGCCCGCGGACTCGCAGATCTTCCGGCTGTGCGTCCAGTCGTGCACGCGGCCGGTGCCGCCCAGCTCCTTGACCGCGAGGCCGGGATTGCCCGAGTCGAGCAGGAGCGTGTCTACGAGCGGCGCGGCGGCGCGCGCCTCCTCGACCGATTGCGCGCCCTGCACGTGGATCACCTGCACGAGCCGCACGCCAGGCGCGAGGCGCCGCAGGCGGATCAATTCGGTCTCCGCCACGTGGTCCACGAGCTGCAGCGCGGTGGTGCCGCAGCGGGCGTGCTGCTCCGCGATCGCTTCCGCCTCGGTGAGCGCGGTCAGCAGGAAAGTCTCCGTCGGCGGCGCGACGCGCGCGGCGATTTCCGCGATCAACTCCTCGGCGATCGGGCCCGGGCCGCTCGGCATCGCCGAGACGAGCCCGATCGCGGAGGCGCCCGCCGACACCGCCAGGCGCGCCTCGCCCACGCTCGCAATGCAGCAGACCTTCACGAACACGCGACCTACTTCCACTCGTTCGCGCGCTTCGCAAAGTCCTTCGTTTGCGGCCGTACGACGCAGAACCTCTGCCCCGTCGGCGCCTGCATCACGACCCAGGTGTGAACATTTGCGACGCGCTTCGCGCCCAGCGCCTCGAGCCGCCTCACCTCGGCCTCGATGTCGTCAGCCTCGATGTCGAGGTGCACGCGGCTTTCGTGCGAGACGGACTGCACTTCCAGGTGATAGCGCGCGTCCGGCTCGACGAGGTGGATGTAGTTGTCGCCCTCCGCGCCGGCAGGGTGGCGCAGCTCCATGCCGAGCGCCTTTGACCAGAAGGTCGCGGCCTGCTTCAGGTCGTCGGTCCGGCAATCGATGATGAATCCCGCGAGTCGGCTCTTGTGCATGACGGCTACTTAACTCCCGCTGCCCGTGATTGGCAACTCCATGTAAACGTCCGAGCGCGCGTAGTCCGACGGATGCGGATGCGTCGCGTGGCGGAACCCGAGCCGCTCGTACAGGCGGATGGCATTGGCGAGCTTGCTGTTAGTCTCGAGGAACACCGTGCCGGCGCCGGCCGCCCGCGCCCAGGCGATGCCCGTGGCAGCGAGCTTCTCGCCGATGCCGCGGCGCTGGTGCGTCGAGGCCACCCCCATCTTGGCGAGCTCGTAGCGTCTCGCGTCCACGCGGATCATCGCCACCGTGCCGACCGGGGTCTCGCCTTCGAGCGCGAACAGGATCATCCCGCCCGTGGCGATGATCGCGGACTCCGGGTCGTCCAGCACCTTGAGATCCGGCGGCTCTACCTTGAACAGGCGCTCGATCCAGTCGAGGTTGAGCCGGCGGAAGGCCGGCGCCAGGTGGCGCTGGAAGGTGACGATCGCGATGCCGCTCATGCCTGCGGGCGGCCCTGCCACTCGCGCGCCAGCAGCCCGAGGACCACCGTGTCCTGGATCTCGCCACCCACGTTCCAGCGTTCGCGCAACAGGCCCTCGCGCTGGAATCCCAGCCGCCCGAGGATGCGCAGCGAGTTGTCGTTGCGCGGATCCACGTCGGCCTCGATGCGCCGCATCCGCAGGCGGTCGAAGGCGAACTGGATGACGGCCGGCAGCGCCTCGCTCATGTAGCCCATCTTCCAGTACGCGCTGCCGAGGCCGTAGCCGATCTCGCAGCGGCCGTTGGTCGCATCCAGCTTGAAGAGCGTCGTGCTGCCGATCACGCGGCCGTCTTCCTTGCGCTCGACCCCCCACTGGAACAGCGTCCTGCCGGCAAAGCCCTCGTGGATGCTCTGCAGGTACTTCTCTGCCTCGGCGCGCTCCTTCATCGGCGGCGTCGCCCAGAAGCGCATCATCACGGGATCGGAAAAGACCGCGAACAACGCGTCCACGTCCTGCTCCGTGAGCCAGCGCAGGCGCACGCGCGGCGCGTCGATCGTCGGCAACCGGTCGCCTTCGATCATGCGAGCCTCGCCTCCAGGTCGTACTCGGAAGCCGACGTGATGACGACGTCCACGAACTCGCCCACCGGCAGCTTGCCCGCACCGCGGCCGACGATCCGCACCACGCCGTCGATCTCGGGGGCGTCGGATTCGCTCCGCGCCACGGCCGCCTCCTCCTCCACCGCGTCCACGAGCACGCGCATCTGCCTGCCCACCTTGCGCGCGAGCCGCGCAGCGCTCACCTTCTGCTGCAGCTGCATGAAACGGTGCCAGCGCTCCTCCTTGACCGGCTCGGGTACCGGGTCCGGCAGCTCGTTCGCCGCCGCGCCCTCGACCGGCGAATAGCGGAAGCAGCCGACGCGGTCGAGCTCCGCCTCCTCCAGCCAGTCGAGCAGCATCGAGAAGTCTTCCTCAGTCTCGCCGGGAAATCCGACGATGAAGGTGCTGCGGAGCGTGAGGTCCGGCAGCTGCTCGCGCCAGCGGCGGATGCGGGCGAGCGTGTTCTCGGCATGAGCGGGACGGCGCATGAGCTTGAGTATCCGCGGGCTGCCGTGCTGGAACGGGATATCGAGGTATGGCAGGACCTTGCCCGCCGCCATGAGCGGGATGACCTCGTCCACGTGCGGATAGGGATAGACATAGTGCAGCCGCACCCAGGGGCCCAGTTCGCCGAGCTCGCGCGCGAGGTCCAGGAAGCGGCTCTCGATCTCCCGGCTGCCCCAGGGCTCGGCGCGGTAATTGAGGTCCGCGCCATAGGCGCTCGTGTCCTGCGAGATCACGAGCAGCTCGCGCACCCCGGCGTTTCTCAGGCGAATGGCCTCGTTCAGGACGCTGCCGATCGGGCGGCTCACGAGGTCGCCGCGCATCGAAGGGATGATGCAGAAGCGGCAGCGGTGGTTGCAGCCCTCGGAAATCTTGAGGTAGGCGTAATGCCGCGGCGTCAGGCGGACGCCCTGCGGCGGCACCAGGTCGAGGAACGGGTCGTGCTTCGGCGGCAGGTGCTCATGTACCGCGCCGACCACTTCTTCATAGGCATGCGGGCCGGTGACCTTGAGCACTGCCGGGTGCCGCTCGGTGATCTTCTCGGGCTTTGCGCCCAGGCAGCCGGTCACGATCACGCGCCCGTTCTGCGCCAGCGCCTCTCCGATCGCGTCCAGGGACTCGTGCACCGCGTCGTCGATGAACCCGCAGGTATTCACGACGACGAGATCGGCGTCGTCGTAGGTCGGCGCCACTTCGTAGCCCTCGGCGCGCAGCTGCGTGAGGATGCGCTCGGAGTCCACAAGCGCCTTGGGGCAACCGAGGCTGACGAATCCGACTCTGGGGGATCTGCTGGCCACGACGCATTTTACAGGGCGCCTCGACCGGCCCCTAGAAGCCGTATTTTCAGGCTAGAATCCGCCGATGCACTTCACGAAGATGCATGGACTCGGCAACGACTTCATCATTTTCGACGCCCCCGCCGCAGGCGCCCCCGCCGCCGAGACCATGCGCCGCCTCGCCGACCGCTACACCGGCATCGGCTTCGACCAGGCGCTCATGCTCGAGCCGCCGCGCAAACCCGGCACCGCGATCTACTACCGCATCTTCAACGCCGACGGCCGCGAGGTGGAGCAATGCGGCAACGGCGCGCGCTGCATCGCGCGCATCCTTGCAGATCGCGGCCTCGCGAAGTCGGGCGAGCTCGTCATGGACAGCCCGGGGGGCCTGGTGCAGGCGAAGGTCCTGGGAGACAAGGTCTCGGTCGCCATGGGCGTGCCGGACTTCAACCCGGCCTCGCTGCCCTTCGAGGCGAGCGGCGAGGCCTATGTCTACCCGCTCTCGGTCGGCGCGAGCGAGGTCGAGATCGGCGCCGTCTCCATCGGCAATCCGCACGCCGTCATCCGCGTGCCATCGGTAGCGGACGCGCCGGTCGCACGCCTCGGGCCCGCCATCGAGAACCACCCGCGCTTCCCGAAGCGCACCAACGTCGGTTTCATGGAGGTCGTGGACCGCGGGCACATCCGGCTGCGCGTACACGAACGCGGCACTGGCGAGACCCGCGCCTGCGGTACCGGCGCCTGCGCCGCGGTCGCCGTCGGCCGGCGGCATGGCCTGCTCGACGAAAACGTCCGCGTGGACCTCCCGGGCGGGCGTCTCGACATACAATGGAAGGGGCCCGGCGAGCCGATCTGGATGACGGGCCCGGCGGAAACGGCATTCGAGGGAGAAGTCACGACATGACGACCAGACCGGTTCGCGGCGTCGAGATCGCCGAGGTGGACGAGGCGTCGGTGGCATCGTATCTCGCCGCCACCCCCGAGTTCTTCGACCGCAACGCGCAGCTGCTCGCGAAGATCCGCCTGCCGGACACCCGCGGCGGCGGCACGACCGTATCGCTGCTCGAGCGCCAGGTCGAGGTGCTGCGCGAGCGCAACCGCCAGCTCGAGCACAAGGTGAAGGAGTTCGTGGAGGTCGCGCGCGAGAACGACGCACTCGGCGGCCGCGTGCTCTCAATGGCGCGGCGGCTGATCGGCGCGCAGGGCCGCGCGGGCGTGATCACGGCCATCGAATCGGCCCTGCGGGAGAATTTCGATGCCGGCCAGTCGGTGCTGGTGCTGACGCCGGTGGCGGCGCCCGCGGGCGTCGCCGAGAGCCGCTTCCTGCGCGTGGTGGCCTCGGATGCCCCGGAGCTCAAGGGCTTCGAAAGCCTGTTCAGCTCCGGCAAGCCGCGCTGCGGGCAGCTGCGCGATTCGCAGCGTGAATTCCTGTTCGGCGGCGACGCTGGCTCGGTCGGCTCGGTCGCCCTCGTGCCGCTCGGCGCCAAGGGCAACCTCGGCCTGCTCGCCTGCGGATCGCCCGACGCGCACCGTTTCAACCCGACGATGAGCACGGATTTCCTCGCGCACATCGGGGAGCTCATCGCCTCCGCCCTCGCCAGGGACTGATGCAGGCGGCCGCCGTCGCCTGGATCGGCCGCTACCTGGGCCACCTGCGGACCGAGCGCCGGCTCTCGCCCCACACGGAGTCGAACTACCGCCGCGACCTCGAGTCGCTGGTCGCGTACTGCGATCGCGAGGGCCTCACTGGCTGGAAGAAGCTCGACAATTTCCACATCCGAAGCTTCGCCGCGCGCGAGCACCGCGACGGTCTCGGGCCCCGCAGCGTGCAGCGGCGCCTCTCGGCACTGCGCGGCTTCTTCAACTACCTGATCCGCGAGCGCGTGATCGAGGCGAACCCGGCCGCCGACATCCGCGCGCCCAAGGCGCCCAAGCGCCTGCCGAAAACGCTCGACGTGGACCAGGTGGCCAGCCTGCTCGAGCGGCGCGTGCCGGATCCGCTCTCGCGCCGCGACCTCGCGATGATGGAGCTGCTCTATTCCTCGGGCCTGCGGCTCGCGGAACTCGCCTCGCTCGACGTCACCGACCTGGACCTTGCGGACCGCACAGTGCGCGTGACCGGCAAGGGCTCGAAGACGCGCATCCTGCCGGTCGGAAAGAAGGCGGCGGCGGCACTGCGCGCCTGGCTCGCGGACCGTGCCTTGCTCGCGAAGGGCGGCGGCTCCGCGCTCTTCGTCGGCAGCGGCGGCCGGCGGCTCGGCGCGCGCGCGATCCAGCGCCGCATCGGCCGCTGGGCATCCGCCACGGGCCTCGGCGTGCCGGTGCACCCGCACCTGTTCCGCCACTCGTTTGCGACGCACCTGCTTGAGTCCAGCCGCGACCTGCGCGGCGTGCAGGAACTTCTCGGCCACGCCGACATCAGTACCACGCAGGTGTACACACACCTTGATTTCCAGCACCTGGCCCGCATCTACGACGAATCCCACCCGCGCGCCAGGCGGCGCAAGTAGCTGATCTGAATGAGCAATCCCGGTTTCGATCCCCACGGCACGACGATCCTCAGCGTCCGGCGCGGCAAGAGCGTCGCCATGGGCGGCGACGGCCAGGTCACGCTCGGCAACACCGTCGTCAAGGGCAATGCGAAGAAAGTGCGCCGGTTGTACGGCGACAAGGTGCTCGCAGGCTTCGCCGGCGGCACCGCGGATGCCTTCACGCTGTTCGAGCGCTTCGAGGGCAAGCTCGAGAAATACGGCAACCTCACGCGGGCGGCGATCGAGCTCGCCAAGGACTGGCGCGCGGACCGGGCGCTGCGCCGGCTCGAGGCGCTGCTCTGCATCGCCGATGCGCAGTCGTCCTTCATCGTCTCCGGCAACGGCGACGTGATCGAGCCGGAGGAATCCATCATGGCGATCGGCTCCGGCGGTCCATTCGCGCTCGCAGCCGCGCGCGCGCTCGTCGCCAACACTGACCTCTCCGCACGCGAGGTCGTCGGGCGCTCACTCGCGATCGCCGCCGACATCTGCATCTACACGAACCGCAATGTCGTCATAGAAGAAATCTCCGGGGGCTGACATGGAGACCATGACCCCCCGCGAGATCGTCCAGGAGCTGGACAAGCACATCGTCGGCCAGTCGGCGGCCAAGCGCTCCGTCGCGATCGCGCTCCGCAACCGCTGGCGGCGCATGCAGGTGGCCGAGCCGCTGCGCCAGGAGATCACGCCCAAGAACATCCTGATGATCGGCCCGACCGGCGTCGGCAAGACCGAGATTGCCCGCCGCCTCGCCAGGCTCGCGCGCGCGCCGTTCATCAAGGTCGAGGCCACCAAGTTCACCGAGGTCGGCTATGTCGGCCGCGAGGTGGATTCCATCGTCAAGGAGCTGGTGGACGTCGCCGTCAAGCAGACGCGCGAGGAAGAGGTGGCGAAGGTCCGCCCGCGCGCGACGGATGCGGCCGAGGAGCGCGTGCTCGATGCGCTGCTGCCGCGGCCGCGCGGGCCGGGCATGACCGAGGACCCGCGCGGGGACGAGACCCGGCAGAAATTCCGCAAGATGCTGCGCGAAGGCACGCTGGACGACCGCGAGATCGATATCGAGATGCGCGCCATCCCGGTCAACCTCGAGATCGCGGGCCCGCCCGGCATGGAGGAGATGACGCAGCAGCTCCAGCAGATGTTCCAGGGGCTCGGCGGCCGGACGCGCACGAAGAAGATGCGCATTGGCGACGCGTTGAAGGCGCTCACGGAAGAGGAAGCCTCGAAGATGGTGAACGAGGAAGAGCTGCGGACCCGGGCGCTTTCCAACGCCGAGCAGAATGGCATCGTCTTCATCGACGAGATCGACAAGATCTGCCGCCGCGGCGACGCGGTCATCGGCGCCGACGTCTCGCGCGAGGGCGTGCAGCGGGACCTCCTGCCGCTCGTCGAAGGCTGCACGGTCAGCACCAAGTACGGCATGGTCAGGAC
>Ga0114938_1000510_pt1 | contig 28869 bp, 26 predicted proteins | sample AshMeaBigSpring_FD_88675 | JGI IMG/M metagenome (GOLD analysis project Ga0114938, IMG submission 88675) | Groundwater microbial communities from Big Spring, Nevada to study Microbial Dark Matter (Phase II) - Ash Meadows Big Spring | ecosystem: Environmental > Aquatic > Deep subsurface >... | reverse complement strand
ATGGGATAATATTGATATTTTCGGATGGATGGGATACCCCATGGAGATTAAAGTCAACTTTCTTTGCCGCGACTCAATCTTAGCAGCTCCGATTGCTCTTGATTTGGTTTTGTTTAGTGATCTGGCTTTACGCGCTGGAATGTGTGGCATCCAGACATGGCTGTCGTTCTTTTGTAAAAGTCCGATGCACGATTTCGAACATCAACCTGAACACGACTTGTTTACTCAATGGCGAATGGTGAAGCAAACATTGCGTAAGATGGTTGGAGAGAATGAACCGGATTATTTAGCTTAATTTTTATTATAATAATTGGGAATTAAGAGTTGAAGGTTACGGTTACTCTTAATTCCTAAATTTCAATTTATATTTTCTAATCATAAACTTTTTGCTAGTGAAAAAGCCTTCTTTGTTTCCTGTCATTATCGCTACGGGGTTTGGATCGGGATTTTCTCCTTTTGCACCCGGTACAGCTGGAGCTTTGGTCGCTTCTTTGATTTGGATATTACTTTATTCCGAGATTTCTTATAACTGTTTACTGTTGACCGTATTACTTCTTATTTTTATCTTTACGCTTGTCGGGGTATGGTCGATCGACCAGTTGGAGCCTTTTTGGGGAGAAGATCCTTCTAAAGTAGTAGTGGATGAAATGGTGGGGGTGTGGATCGCTTTATTGGCAGTACCCGACGATGAACAATGGTATTTGTACTTGATCGGCGCTTTTATACTTTTTCGCCTTTTAGATATTTTCAAACCTTTAGGTATTAGAAGAATGGAACGACTGAAAGGGGGAGTGGGTGTGATGATGGATGATATACTTGCTGGTGTTTATAGCTTAATAGTGTTGATGTTGATCAGATGGGCGATTGGTTGAAAAGAACAATAAAAAAACTATCACGTAAAGGTGGTTTTTGTATGTTTCTGAGAGCACAACTTTCGGCACAACTTGCTACTGCAATCGATTTTAGTCTGACAATCTTGTTGGCTGAACTTTTTCATATTTATTATGTTTATGCAACCTTAGCGGGCTCTGTTGCCGGTGGAGTAACGAACTCTGTCATTAATTACAAGTGGACTTTTAAATCGAAGGGTTGCAAAAAGACATATGTTGCAGTTAAATATGTGCTGGTGTGGCTTGGAAGCATTGCTCTCAATACGTGGGGCACTTATGTTGTAACTGAATTAATGGGAAAAAGCGTTTGGGTGCGCAATTATTTGGCTCTTTATTTTGATAATTATTTTATTATTTCTAAAATTGCTGTTGCAATTGTCGTAGCTTTGTTATGGAACTATCCTATACAAAAGATATTTGTTTATCGTGATGTTAATTTGAAAGGTCTCTTTCGAAAATAAACTGTACCGAATTGCTTTGAATTTTAAATAAACGATGTATTATGCATTATAGAGATTATTTACAACAGTTGATTTACAAGATCATTAATCCTTTGGTGAATGGGATGATTAAAGTTGGTATAACTCCTAATTTTATAACAACTGTAGGCTTTTTACTAAATTTGCTTGCGGCATGTGTATTCATTTATGCCGGAATATATGCCGAATGGCACGATTTTACATTCATCGGATGGGGTGGTGGTATTATTTTATTTGCCGGCTTGTTCGATATGCTCGATGGTCGTGTGGCACGTCTGGGAAAGATGTCTTCTTCATTTGGGGCACTTTATGATTCTGTGCTCGATCGTTACAGTGAAATGATCACCTTTTTTGGAATTTGTTATTATCTAGTGATGCAAGGATATTTCTTGTTTTCAATCATTTCTTTTATTGCATTGATAGGTTCTCTGATGGTTAGTTATGTGAGAGCACGAGCTGAAGGACTGGGTATTGAATGTAAGGTTGGATGGATGCAGCGTCCTGAACGAGTTGTGCTCATCAGCTTAGGAGCGATTTTCTGTGGAATTTTTGCCAATAACCAACTCTTCGACCCAATTTATATCTTAGTAATCCCAATTATTTTGATTGCGATCTTTGCGAATATTACGGCTTTTGCCAGAATCTATCATTGCCGTACTGTTCTTGGCGCACATGATAGGAAGAATGATCAGTCATGTTTAAAGTAAAAACAATGCGTATATATCACTGGCCATCCAATAAGGAAAACATAACGTTGATTATTGCGATGGCTGTTTTTTTGTTGATCACAATCACCTTTATTGGAATTAGACCCGAACATTTGTATCTGATTGGAGGTTATCTGATATTGTTTTATGGAGGCTTGTCAACTCGAAAACTAGCTGTTGCTCTTATTCCGTTTATCATTTTTGGTGTTTCGTACGATTGGATGCGTATTTACCCGAATTATATGGTTAACCCTATAGATGTAGAGCGCTTGTACAATCTTGAAAAAACTGTTTTTGGAATGACCTATAACGGTCAACAGATAACTCCTTGCGAGTACTTTACCATTCATCATTCTTCTTTGGCGGATTTTTTTGCAGGTATTTTTTATTTGTGCTGGGTTCCAGTACCTATTGCTTTTGGCATTTGGCTTTATGCAACTAAAGCTAGAAGTCTTTATCTCCGCTTCTCACTCGTTTTTTTATTAGTAAATTTGATCGGTTTCATGGGCTACTATATTCACCCTGCTGCCCCGCCATGGTATGCAATCAATTATGGTATGGAACCTGTTTTAGGAACTCTGGGCAATGCAGCGGGACTAGCTCGGTTTGATGCTGTTACGGGGTTGACTATTTTTAATTCTATGTATGGAAGAAATGCCAATGTGTTTGCTGCCGTACCTTCTTTGCATGCTGCTTATATGGTGATACCTCTCTTTTATGCGGTTTTGCATCGTTGTAAATGGTATATTATCACACTTTTCTCTGTCATAATGGTTGGAATCTGGGCTACCGCTGTTTATTCCTCTCATCACTATATCATTGACGTGATTCTGGGGATTTTGTGTGCAATATCAGGTCTTTTTATTTTTGAAAAAGGTTTGATGAAAAGTCGTATTTTCAAGCGTTTCTTTGAGAAATATGATCAGTATATAAAGTAATCAATATCTATAAAATATGCAGAATAAGTTTCGGAATTTGTTTTTAGCCTTTGGGGTGGTTGCTGTGATTGTGATGATATTCACTTTTGATATGGATTATCGGGAGCTATTAAGCAACCTTCAACGTGCCGGTATCTATCTGCCATTAGTTTTATTACTTTGGTTATTCATCTACCTTATTAATACTGCCTCTTGGTACATAATTATTCGGAGTGGAGGTAAATCACGTCTTTCTTTTACGCGACTTTACAAATTTACTGTGTCAGGTTTTGCTTTGAATTATGTTACTCCGGTGGGGTTGATGGGAGGTGAGCCTTATCGAATCATGGAACTGACTCCGTTTGTAGGTGTTGAGAGAGCTACTTCATCTGTCATACTCTACGTGATGATGCATATCTTTTCTCATTTCTGCTTTTGGTTTATTTCTGTTTTTTTGTATGCTTATCTGTATTCTGTTAGTTGGGGGATGGGAATCATCTTGGCATTGGTTTGTGCTTTCTGTCTTTTTCTAGGGATGCTTTTTGCCAAAGGTTACAGATATGGAATGGCAGTAGCTCTGGTGCGTTTTGGTGGGAATATTCCTTTTCTGAAAAAGCGAATGCTTCGCTTTGCTGAGAAACATTCCGAACAACTTCAGACAATCGATCAACAGATCGCTCTTCTTCACCATAGTAAGAAAAAGACATTTTATGCTGCCTTGTTGTTCGAGTTTACGGCCCGTGTGGTTAGTTGTGTGGAAGTATGGCTTATATTAAACGTCTTAACTTCCAATATTAGTTTTCTTGATTGTATATTGATCGTTTCTTTTTCTTCTTTGCTAGCAAATCTTTTATTCTTTCTGCCCATGCAACTGGGTGGACGCGAGGGAGGCTTTGCCTTAGCAGTGGGTGGTCTGTCTTTGTCGGGTGCTTATGGTGTATACACAGCTTTAATCACACGTGTCAGAGAATTAATCTGGATTATTATTGGTCTGGCTTTGATGAAGGTTGGCAATAAAAAAAATGTTTCTGAAGAGAAGCACGAGTAGTTAACGATCATTTCTTTTAAATATTATTATCTTTGGGACGGGGTGTTCTCTGATTTTATCCGGATCAGGTAAAAGCAGTTGCATCTGTTGGACTCAGTGAATATTGGATATCAACTAAATAAATTTAAAATGAAACCTACCACCATTGACGAATACATTGCTCTATGCCCGGCTGAGTATAGGGAGCGATTGGAAGAGTTGCGGAAAGTGATTAGAGAGGCTATTCCTGAAGTCACCGAAACAATTAGTTGGAATATGCCTTCATCTCGTTATCACGGCATTGTAGCGCAGTTTATGCTACACAAAAATCATATAGGCTTTTATCCTTTCCCATCAGGAATTGAGATTTTTTTGCAGGAAACCTCTCTGTACAAAACAGGAAAAGGGTCTATACAGTTTCCGCTCTCCGAACCGATCCCGTATGAGTTGGTTCGTAAGGTAGTTCTTTTTCGTGTTGAAGAGAATAAAAGCAAATCTAAAAAATAAGTGATGGCAAAAATCGAAAAATGATAGGTTGCGCAACGAGCTTACATACTATCCATGATGCGTTTGATAGAGACTTAAAGGGTGCCAAGATGGCAGCAGCTTTAAAAAAATGCTCGGTCGAAAATGAAACCCACAGAGTTAAGAATGTATGGAATTGTTGGGTGGCATACATAAGTGCTATAATTAGGCGAAATTAGCGATACTAAAAAAGGCAGTTCTTTATAGAACCGCCTTTCTTATTATTTGATTTCAATTTCTTCCTTCATATCAATTTCCTCGCCATTCGAATCATAGAATATATATTCTAAGAAAGCGAGTTTTTGATTCGGAATAATTCTAGCTCCAAAACCGTATTTAAGCTGCCATTTACGCTTCAGTGAATACAATCCCTGATTGATAAAAGCCGCAATATACGGATGGATGTGTAACGAGAATTTCTTTACCTTCAAATTATTGACTAGATAATCAATTTTACTCTCTAATGTGTCTGTAAAAAGAATAGACGACTTAATCTTGCCTTTACCGAAACAAGTAGGGCAAGTTTCGCTTGTGTTAACATCCATAGCAGGACGTACCCTTTGGCGGGTAATTTGCATCAGACCAAATTTGCTGAGAGGCAGAATGTTATGTCTTGCTCTGTCTTTTTGCATGTTAGCGCACATGCGTTCATAAAGTTTCTGGCGGTTTTCGGCTTCATTCATATCAATAAAATCGATAACAATGATGCCACCCATGTCTCTTAAACGTAACTGTCGAGCCAATTCATCGGCTGCTCCAAGATTTACCTCAAGTGCGTTACCCTCCTGACCATTCGCATTTTTGATGCGGTTACCACTATTTACGTCTACAACGTGAAGTGCTTCAGTGTGTTCGATGATTAGGTAGGCGCCACTTTTGTAAGAGACAGTTTTACCAAATGATGATTTAATCTGTTTGGTAATACCGAAATTGTCATAAATAGGAAGTTGCCCTTTGTAATGCTTCACTATGTTCGCTCTTTCAGGAGCGATTAGTGATACATAGTCTTTAATTTCATTGTACACAGCCTCGTTGTTGACGTAGATATTTTCAAATGAGGGATTGAAGAGATCACGTAATAAACCGACAGCACGGCTTGTCTCTTCATAGATTAACGTCGGAAATTTATTGGCTTTTTGTACTTTAGACATCGCATCTTCCCAATGCTTTACCAGAACTTTAAGCTCTCCGTCGAGTTCTGCAACGCGTTTCCCTTCAGCAACCGTACGAACAATCACACCAAAGTTTTTCGGTTTGATGCTCATCAGAAGTTGTTTTAAGCGGGCACGTTCTTCATTCGACTTAATTTTTTGAGAAACAGAAACCTTATCATTAAATGGGATTAATACGAGATATCTTCCTGCAAATGAAATTTCGGAAGTAAGTCTCGGACCCTTGGTCGAGATAGGTTCCTTCACAATTTGCACCACGACTTCTTGTCCGACCTTTAATGTATTGGTTACAGTGCCATCCTTGTCAAGGTCAGGAAGTAGGGTTGCTTTGTTGATAGAGATTTGTTTCTTTTTGTCGCTTAAGGTTTGTTTTACAAACTTTTCTAAAGAGTTAAATTGAGGTCCTAGATCTAAATAATGAAGGAAAGCATCTTTCTCGTAACCGACATCCACAAAACATGCATTAAGTCCAGGCATTAATTTCTTAATACGTCCTAAATACATGTTACCCACAGAAAAAGAAGGATTCCTTCCTTCGCTTTGAAGTTCCACTAAACACTTGTCTTCGAGTAGTGCAATGGAGACCTCTTTGGGTTGTACGTCTACTACTAATTCGCTTGTCACAATTTCGTTCCTATTATTATTTATTTCTATTACTATGAACAACTATTTTTTACAAATTGTTCATATAAAGATCATGTACTTAAACAAAGAACAAACTTGAAAGACATATGCTTCGCAAGTTTGTTCTTTATTTCTGCTTGGATCAGACTTAAAAATTATTTTTTGCTTTTATGTCTGTTCTTTCTTAGTCTTTTTTTACGCTTGTGCGTTGACATTTTATGTCTTTTTTTCTTCTTTCCGCTTGGCATAGCTTCAAAATTTTATAAGTTAATACTCTTGTTTATTATTTCTTTACTGCGATTGTAAATGTCTTAGCCGGTTTAAACGCAGGAATGTTGTGCTCTGGGATGATTATAGTCGTATTTTTAGATATATTACGAGCAGTCTTTTGAGCTCTCTTTTTCACTACGAAGCTACCAAATCCACGAAGGTAAACATTTTCATCCTCTGATAATGAATCCTTTACTGCATCCATGAACGCTTCCACTGTTGTAAGTACGGTTACCTTGTCAATCCCGGTTTTTTTTGTAATTTCGTTTACAATATCTGCTTTAGTCATTTTTTCCTTAAAAAAAAGATTATTACTATGTTTTTTCTAATTTTTTGGACTGCAAATATATAGCTTTTTAGGCTGCTAAAAAAATATATGGTGCACAATTTTCTAAAAAAGTCATCGCATTAAGTTTTGTTAGATTGAAATGGTGTACTTTTGTGTTGTTTTGGAATTGAGATGTCTAACATATTGTTTAAAACTAATAGAATGTAGATGGGAACTTTTAGTCAGGTTATCGTAAACTGGTATCGGTTGAATAAGCGTGATTTACCTTGGAGAGATTCCTCGGATCCTTATTTAATATGGATTTCGGAGATCATCCTCCAACAAACACGAGTCGCTCAAGGTTATGCTTATTTCACTCGTTTTATTCATCGTTTTCCCAATCTGCAGTCGCTTGCTGATGCGCCGGAAGATGAGGTTATGAAGTATTGGCAAGGTTTAGGATATTATTCGCGAGCTCGCAACTTGCACGAAGCAGCCAAAAGTATGGAGGGCGTTTTTCCTCGTTCGTACGAAGGTGTGTTGGCTTTGAAAGGGGTCGGTGAGTATACGGCGGCGGCTATTTGTTCTGCTGCTTACGGTTTGCCATATGCAGTAGTGGATGGAAATGTCTATCGGGTACTTTCTAGATACTTTGGAATTGATACTCCGATTGATTCTACCACCGGAAAGAAACTTTTTAAAGAATTAGCTAATGAGGTATTGGATAAAGTCCACCCTGCTACATACAATCAGGCGATCATGGATTTTGGTGCGTTACAATGTACTCCTCAATCCCCCTCTTGTGCTACTTGTCCCTTTTCGGATACTTGCGTGGCATTGGCAAATGGGTGGGTGTCCAAACTCCCGACTAAGAAAAATAAGGTAAAAACAACTAATCGATACTTCAGCTATATATATGTACGCACGGGCGCGTATACATATATCAGCAAGAGGGTCGGAAAAGATATTTGGCGTAATCTATACGAATTGCCGCTGATTGAAACTTCCACACCTATCTCTGAGACGGAACTTTTAGCTTCAGCCGAGTTACAGAAACATCTTACCGACAGGGAGGAATATACTTTTCGTCCTTTATCTTGTAACATCCGACATGTGCTTTCTCATCGGGTGATACATGCCAACTTCTATGAGTTGAGACTACCCGAAGAGTCGTGCTCCTTCTCTCATTATCAAAAAGTTAATATAGAAGATTTAGAAAAATATCCTGTCTCTAAGCTAATTCATTCATTTTTTGAAAAGTATGTGGAATAGTGATAAAAGTTAGTTTTATTTTTGCATTCTATGTTTATTCTATTTAATTTTGGCAACTAAATAATTAACTGTTTAAAATAGTGTATAGATGTCAGTAAACAAAGTTATATTAATAGGGAATGTCGGGAAAGATCCTGAAGTTAGATACTTGGATACAGGTATAGCAGTAGCTACTTTTTCATTAGCTACATCCGACCGTGCTTATACATTGGCTAACGGTACTCAGGTTCCGGAACGTACAGAGTGGCATAATCTCGTTTTGTGGCGCGGACTGGCAGAAACTGCTGAAAAATATGTCCATAAAGGAGATAAACTGTATGTTGAAGGTAAGATTCGTACTCGATCGTATGACGACCAAGCAGGAGTGAAGCGTTATGTGACAGAAATTTTCGTTGATAATATGGAGATGCTGACTCCAAGAGGCACGGCTACTCATAGTCAGCCATCTGTACCATCGCAACCGGCTGAGATCTCTCAGCAACCTGTTGCTAAACCTATCGCAAGTGATATGGCAGATGATTTGCCATTCTAAAAATTGTTGATAATAAGCCAATTTAATTTTTAAATTGGCCTATTATCTTTTGTTAAACTAATATATTTAATCTTTGGACTCGGACGATTATTTATGCCAATTGGCTGATTTTTTTAACGGTGTTACCGTAAATACTCCCTCTATTTCTGCTATTGTTGCCATTATTTTGGCAGGTGTACTTCTGCTTGCATCTGGATTTGCTTCGGCTTCTGAAATCGCTTTTTTTTCCCTTACTCCCTCAAATTTGAATGATATTGAAGAACGTAAGCACCCATCTGATTGGAAGATAAGTAATTTACTTAATAAATCGGAACGCTTGTTGGCAACCATATTGATCACAAATAATTTTGTGAATGTAACGATTATCATGCTGTGTAATTACTTTTTTATGGATGTATTTGTTTTCCATTCTGCATTGGCTGAGTTCGTATTGCTGACTGTGGTTTTAACTTTTTTGCTTTTGTTGTTTGGTGAGATCATGCCTAAAATTTATTCTGCACAAAAGACGCTTTCATTTTGTCGCTTTTCTGCACCGATCATTTATGTTCTTGAGAAGATCTTTCGACCTATTTCCAGCCTTTTAGTTTATTCTTCTGGTTTTCTTAATAAATATTTTGCGAAGAAAAGTCGGAATATCTCAGTTAACGAATTGTCGCATGCTCTTGAGCTAACCGACAAATCGGAAATCTCGGAAGAAAATAATATTTTAGAAGGTATTATCCGGTTTGGCGGGGAAACGGTGAAGGAGGTGATGACTTCTCGTTTGGATATGGTGGATCTGGAAATTCGCACTACTTTTAGGGATGTGATGAAGTGTATTGTCGATAATGCATACTCACGTATTCCTATATATTCAGGATCGCGCGATAATATCAAGGGTATCTTGTATATTAAAGATCTTCTTCCACACGTCAATAAAGGAGATAATTTTCGTTGGCAGTCTTTGATTAGACCTGCCTATTTCGTGCCAGAAACAAAGATGATCGATGACTTATTGCGTGATTTTCAGGCTAATAAAATACACATCGCTATTGTTGTTGATGAGTTCGGAGGGACTTCCGGTATTGTTACCATGGAAGATATTATTGAGGAAATTGTGGGTGAGATACACGATGAGTATGATGATGAGGAACGTACTTATGTGAAGATGAGTGATCATGTCTGGATCTTTGAAGCGAAGACTTTATTGAGTGACTTTTACAAAGTCACCAAAGTGAATGAGGATTTGTTTGATAAGGTAGCAGGAGATGCCGATACTTTAGCTGGTTTGTTGCTCGAACTGAAAGGTGAGTTCCCTGTACTTCATGAGAAAGTGACGTATCTAAATTATGAGTTTGAAGTATTAGAGATGGATAGCCGTCGTATTTTAAAGGTTAAATTTGTGAATCATCCGACTCTGGATGATCAGTAATAGAATAAGGTAGAAGAGCTTATTATGGCACAGTATTTTCAGCATCAACTAGATCATTGTCTCCTTACGGTTTGGAAGTTGGAAGAATCCGTCACTGAGCTGTTGGAACTTCTTCCTGATAAAAACCGCTATCAGCAGGCAATTCTTAGATTTACTTCCGAGCATCGTCAGAAAGAGTGGCTTGCTGTTAGGGTTTTGCTCATTGAACTATTAGGGGAGGAAAAAGAAATTGTTTATGAAAGTAATGGGAGACCTTTCTTGATAGATCATTCTTACTTTATCAGTATCTCGCATACGAAAGGGTATGTAGCGGTGATTGTCAGTAAAGAGTCTAAAGTGGGTATCGACATAGAACAATATAGTAATAGGGTTGTTCGTGTATTCGATCGCTTTATGACTCCCAATGAAAAGGCTTTTCCTTATGAGGGTGATCTTGTTTGGGGATACTTACTTCATTGGTCAGCTAAAGAAACACTTTATAAATGTATTCAGGGGGCAACAGCCGATTTGAAGCTACTTAGTATCAAACCTTTCGAGCCTCAGAGATCAGGTCAATTTGTAGCACAAGAGTTCTGGACAGAAAAAAAAAGAATGCTGACAGTTTACTACTGCCTGCATTCTGATTTTGTATTGACATGGGCTTTAGATATTGACTGATTTTATATGATCAATGATCTGTGACGATAGATCTCTAATAGCTAGTCCCCATCTGTTTTTATAAACGCTCTAGTTGTACAGTGAAGTGCCTCATTAGTGGAGCTTCCCATGCAATGCCTACTCCACGAGTGATACTTTCTCTTCTGTCGTACACATTCTTGAGTGCGGCTGCTATCACATTCATATGATTGTCGGTATATACTCTTCTAGGAATGGCTAACCGTAAAAGATCGAGTCCGTTGAAACGATTCTGACGAGTAACAGGGTCACGATCGGCTAGTAAATAACCTATTTCGCATCCTCGAATACCTGCTTCCAGATAAAGTTCAATGGTCAGAGTTTGTGCGGGAAACTCTTCTTTAGGTACATGAGTGAGAACTTTAGGTGCATCAATAAAGATAGCATGGCCGCCAGCTGGGCGCTGATAAGGAATATGGTATTCATCGAGTTTATGAGCTAGGTATTCAACTTGTTTGATACGTGTTTCCAAATTATCGAACTCCGTATTCTCATCCAATCCGATGGCTAAAGCATTCATATCCCGTCCATTCATCCCGCCATAAGTGAGGTAACCCTCAAACTGTACACAGTAACCTTTAGCTCCATCATACCAATTTTGAAGTCGCGTCGCAATGAAACCTCCCATGTTGACAATACCGTCTTTCTTGGCACTCATAGTCATACCATCGGCTAGTGCAAACATCTCAAGGGTGATCTCCTTGATGGTTTTATTTTGATATCCTTCTTCCCGGGTTTTAATGAAATAAGCGTTTTCAGCAAAACGTGCCGAGTCGAATAATACAGGTTTGTTGTATTTATCTGCAAGAGCGCGAACTTCCCGTAAGTTTTTCATCGAAACGGGTTGCCCCCCTGCGGTATTGTTGGTAATGGTTACAATGATGAAAGGTATATGATCGTGATGCTCCTGAAGTGCCTTCTCTAGTTTCACGGGATCTACATTTCCTTTGAAAGGAATTTCCAGCTGTGTCTGTTTGGCTTCATCGATGGTGCAGTCCAATGCGATAGCTTTACGCCCCTCTATGTGACCTTTTGTGGTGTCGAAATGAGAATTACCCGGTACGATATCGCCCTCGTGAACGAGATAAGAGAAAAGAACATTTTCCGCTGCCCGACCTTGATGGGTAGGAATGATGTATTCGAATCCTGTGATGCGTGTGATTGTATCTTTCAGTTTGAAGAAAGAGGTCGCTCCGGCATAACTTTCGTCGCCAAGCATGATGCCTGCCCATTGACGATCACTCATTGCACCTGTTCCCGAATCTGTAATCAGATCAATATAAACTTGTTCTGATTTTAATTGAAAAACGTTATAATGGGCTTCTTTAATCCATTGTTCACGTTCTTCACGACTACTTTTACGTATGGGCTCTACCATCTTGATTTTCCAAGATTCTGCAAAAGGTAAATTCATATTGTGTGTTTTTATGGTTAATAGACAACGAATATAAGAATTTTCTTTTATTAATGCAATGATTACTTTCTTTTTGTCAATCAAAAAAAAGAAATGTCCGAACGAAATCCCTTCGGTCGGACATCTGTAATAAACTTGGCAGAGTTTAATACGTACATACTTTCTTTGAATTAGAATGATGAATGAAATGAAAGACGAACTGTCCGACTCATTAGACTCAACGCTTTTTCCTCGAAAGCAGTGAAACTGGTTTGCATGGCAGGTCTTCTGACTTATTCCTGTTTGCGGGCGCCTTCCCGGATTCTAAAATACAATCCAGTGGCAAAAGAAGTAGTTGCCCGTAACATAATATATGGAATTTACAGCAGCGGGACTGTCCAGGACTTACACCTGATTCCCTTTTAATCATTTTCCCGATTATGAGAATAATGAACCAATGCTTTGCAAATATAGTAGATTATTTGTGTAAACCAATAGAGATAACCATAAATTTTATAGATGTACTCTCAGATACTCCTCAATAATTGGTGCAGTAGCATCTTTTAAGATGACAATTTTGTTTTTATCGATCAGATAAAGAGTGGGGACCGCTTTTAGGTCATATAGTTGTTGATCCCTTATTTTAAGTTCCTTATCATATCCGTTGATCCAACTGGTAGGAAAATCGATCAAATGTTTAGTCCATTCATTAATCTCTTCATCTGGATAAACGGAAAGAACGGTTAGTTTTTTTCTGTTTAAAAGATCGTTGATAGTAGGGGACGCTTTTAATGCTTGAATTGTTTCCGAACAAGCATGACATCCCGGATTATTAATAAACAGCAGAACATAATCCGTTGTCAGCTGATGAAGTCGCCCTTTACTGCCTGATTGGAGTGTATAGGTAAAATCGATTGCTTTTGTTCCGATACGGTTCTTGTTTGCTAGTTCTAATCTAGCTTTCGGACGTACTTTCTCAATTTCTTCCAGTATAGGCGATTCAATTAGTTCTTCTAAAACTGGGATATAGAATTCTTCGTTTCGCATGGGTGAGTTAGGGTCGTATAGATATTTATCCGCCAGTTCGCTCATGTAATTAAGAACTTTCTTATTATCGCCTGCTTTTTTGAATAATTGATGCATAGCTTTGCTCACTGTACTCAAAGGCACGCGAGTCAATAAGTCGCAGTAGTTAGCCCAAGCCTGTTCAGTGATTTCCGGGTGATGTATATAGTTAGTGTCTGCAAAGTTTACATGATCCCAATAATGGCAAACCAGAAAGTCAGCCCTTTGATCAGTGCTAGTGAGCATGGCTGGTATGTTCGGTAGAACGATTTGACTGATCGTATCTTTCTGTACCGTACTTTTTTCTTTTGCAACATTTCCCGAACTACAGCTGAATAAATAGAAAACCAGCAGAATAGATGTGTATGTCAAATGTCTTATCATAAGTCTAATTGTTTTTAAGTCGTTAAAACTTTAGTGTGAACTTTTCTTTGGCCAGTGTGAATACAAATTCCAAACCTCCACCCTGATTCTTTTTAGCAGAGATCGTTCCCCCGTGAATAATCACGGCATTTTTCACAATAGCCAATCCTAGACCGGTACCACCTATCTTCCTTGAACGCCCCTTGTCTACCCGATAAAAGCGCTCGAAAAGTCGGCTTAGATGTCCTTGGGCAACGCCCACACCGGTATCTGCAAAGCTAAAGTGATAAAAATTTTCATCTTCTCGAAAACAATTAATATTAATTTTGATATCTGTTCCCGCATATGCAATGGAATTATCCATTAAGTTACGGAAAATAGAATAAAGGAGTGAATAATTTCCTCGAATTTGAAGACCTTTTTTGAGAGAATTGACTACACTGATATTTTTTTCTTCCAGTTCCAACGACACTTCATTGATAATATTGCCAACCATCATCGATAGATCAACTCTCTCCATGTCTATCATATTAGTCGCTTCGTCCATTCGTGTCAGTGCTGAGATGTCGCGAAGCAGTCTGCTCAGGCGGTTGCTTTGAGCATAGCATCGGGCTAAAAACACATTCATCTTTTCGCGTGGCAGGTTTTCGTTGCTAACGATTGTTTCGAGATATCCCTGAATGCTGCTAACAGGAGTCTTAAGTTCGTGAGCAATGTTTTGAGTCAGTTGTCTTTTCAGACGTATCTGTTCTTCTTCCTGTGTAACGTCGTTGATTGATATCTCGAAACTTGCATCTTGAAAAATAATACATTCCACAATGAAGGTACGACCGTTTTTATTAATCGTCATCGACATTCTTTTCTCCTCTTTTCCAATGGGTCGTTTTTGTCCCTTATTGATAAAATCGGTGATCTCTTTTAGTTCATCAATTACAAATACTTCTTCTGCCGTTTCTAAGTTTGAATCGGAGATGAGATTACTGTATTGTGTAAATAAGTTATTTACAAGTATTTCTTTCTTGTCTTTTGTGAAAACTCCTAAACCCTCATGGGAACTTTGTAAGTGGGTGATTAACTTTTCCCGTTCAATATAAAGCGCCTCTTTCGTCTCGTGCAGTCTTCTGTATATCTGAATGATATGCTGAGAGATTTCTCCAAGTTCATTGTGAGGAAAAGCATATTGCATCTCCATTTCAATGGGTTGATTCCGGTCGGCCCGCATAGCAAACTCCCGAAGTTTATTGACTGAGGCTCCCAGTTTATGGGTGAATTTATAAAACACAACAATAAGGAATAAAGTTACTAACACCGTAAACCATAAATAATGAGAGTCTGCTTTTAAGTTCTCAATAAGGTCGATATTATAGGGGAGTGCCGAACGGATCATGTATTGATCATATCTAGTTGCTGAGTAGAAGTAAGGCAAACCTGTGGTCTCAGAAGTCCTGCGTAAATCGAATCCATCGCCGTCTTTAAGAGCTCTTTGTATCTCTTTTCTGTTGAGATGATTGGGAAGCTTGTTGATAGTCTTATAACTATCGTAGAGTACGTTCCCTTGGAAATCAACTAAGGTGATACGAAGGTCTTTTCGAGCATAATACTGGATAAAAGAATCGATTTCAAGATAATTCTTTGGATCCTTTTTCATCCGTTCGTTCAAGAGGTGGTTGTACGCTTGTAACTGCGTGTTGAGTATTTTGATTTTATACTCTTTCTCTCGTTGATATTGATATGCAATAAAGCATCCTACAAAAACTAAAAAGAGAGCCATCACCGATAGGAATAACTTTCGGCTAAAAGAGAAAAATTGTTTTTGTCTGACGGGTGAACTCATGCGTTTAATTATTCTGCTTCAAAGCAATAACCATAGCCCAAACGGGTTACGATGCATTTGCCATAAATACCTATTTTTTTACGTAAACGAGTGATGTTAACATCGATCGTCCGATCGAGTACATATACTTCATCGCTCCATATTCGAGCTAGAATATCTTCTCTTGAGAAGACTCGTCCTTTATTTTGCAATAATAATAATAAAATTTCAAATTCTTTTTTAGTGAGCGAAACTTCCACTCCTTCAATAGTTGCTCTTTTCTTGGTAATATCTATTACAAGAGATTGATAAACAATTCTTTCAGGTTTAACTTCTGTTTCATTTCCAGATGTTCGCCTTAATACGGCCTTAACACGGGCGATAACTTCTCGTAAAGAGAATGGTTTTGAGATATAATCGTCGGCACCTAAATTGAAACCGGTTACAGTATCGTTTTCCGTATCTTTGGCAGTAATGAATATAATAGGTACATGGGCTGTTTCTTTGTCTTTCTTAAGAATGTTTGCCATCTTGAAGCCTGATATTTCTCCCATCATGACATCTAGTAATAAAAGGTTGTAGCTGGTGATATCCATCTTCAAAGCCTCTTCGGCAGAACTGGCTGTGTCCACTTCATAACCTTCATTTTCAAGATTGAATTTTAGTATTTCGCACAAATCTTCTTCATCGTCGACAACTAGGATACGATAACTATTCATATTTATTATTTATTAAAGTGATACGATACAAAGTTATATTTTTTTTTATTTCACCACAAAGAACGGCAAAGTTTATTACGGCTAAATGAAACAGCTATTACGATTGCATTACATTTTTGCCCCGGATATCAAATGTTTTCTAATTAAAGTTGGCTTCTTTAAAGAAAAAGCAATTTCTATTTGTTATTTTTGTGACTCAAATAAAGAAATGAGAATTATTATGCTGAGAATTGATTTTAAAGAACGCAAGAAAGAAGTTATTGGTATTGCTTTGGCATTAGTAGTTATGGTGGCAGGTGTCTCTATTATAAAATGTGGTTCTTTCCATTCTACATTTGAGATTGCGGATGATTTAGGTGGAAACATATTTCCTTCGGCTATACTCTCTGTTGCAACAACCGATGCTCAGGTTATTATTCCCGAAGATTCTACCTTTCTTGGAAACCCAAAATCGTGTATTGCTATTAAAGTAAAGTCGCAGGCTGCTTTTAGTAGAGTACGCATAGAAGTTGCTGAAACTCCTTTCTTTTCGCGATCTGTATCTGAATTTGTTTTAAATAAAGCTCGAACGAAATACACGATCTACCCTGATATTATTTGGAACTATGAAGCTTTGAAGAATAATTCTCAAGCCGAACCAATCAGCGTTGCCATTACCGTAGAGATGAATGGAGATGATTTGGGTCAAAAAGTACGCACGTTCTCTGTGCGCAGTATCAATGAATGTTTATTGGGATATGTTACAAACGGAACGACTTTTCATGACACTAGTCTCTTTTTTGCAGCTTACGTCAATGAGGAAAATCCAATGATAGACAAACTTTTACGTGAAGCACTCAATACTCGTATTGTCAACCGTTTTTTGGGTTATCAGAGTTCTGTGAAAGGGGCAGTAGATAAGCAGGTTTACGCTTTATGGAATGTTTTGCAAAAGCGTCAGTTCAGATACAGCTCGGTGTCGAATACCAGTCTTTCTAGTAATGTCGTCTTTTCGCAACGTGTACGTACGTTTGATGATGCACTAGAGTCTTCGCAAATCAATTGTGTTGATGGAAGTGTGCTCTTTGCGTCGTTATTGCGGGCTATCAATATCGAGCCTATTTTAGTCCGGACTCCCGGGCATATGTTTGTAGGATATTATACCGATAATTCTCATAAAGACATCAATTTTTTGGAAACAACTATGATTGGGGATGTTGATTTAGATGACTTCTTCCCAGATGAACAATTGGATTCAACCATGGTCGGAAAGTCGCAGAATGAGATGTCTTTGTTGACCTTTGAGAAATCGAAGCAATATGCCAACAAAAAGTATAAAGAGAACGAAAAAGGCATCCATTCAGGTAAGTTAAATTATATGTTTTTAGAAATATCCAAAGACGTACGTCGTAAGATACAGCCGATTGGAAAATAAGGTTTATGCTTTTATAAACCTCTAAAAGATCCGGCTTGTAGGCTATTTCCTTTTTTTATTGTATTTTTGTCCTGACTAATCTATAAATAAAATTAGGATGCAAGGCAAGAAATTTATCTCTCCCGGAGCATGGTTCTCCATGATATATCCGTCTGATTGGAATGAGTTTGAAGACGGTGAAGGATCTTTTTTATTTTATAATCCCGATGTATGGACGGGAAATTTCCGCATATCCGCATTTAAAGGTGGGGCTAATTATGCAAAAGAAACCATTAAACAGGAACTGAAAGAGAATAGCTCAGCTGTTTCTGTGAAAATTGGAAAGCTCGATTGCGCATATAGCAAGGAGATGTTCCAGGAAGATAATCAGTATTTTACTTCTCATCTTTGGATTACCGGAGTGGGTAATATTGTTTTCGAATGTTCGTTCACGGTAGAAAAAGGGGGGCACGTCTTGGAAGCCGAGAAGGTGATCGCTACGCTTGAAGTGCGTGATGAAAAGCAAAAGTATCCCGCAGAATTAATTCCTATCCGTCTTTCTGAGGTTTATCAGATCAACGAGTCGTACGAGTGGACGGTTGCTATCATTAAGAAAAACTTTTCTAAAGATTTTCAAGGTTCCGAAGAGGATTTGCCGACTATCCAACAACTGATTGATAACGGAGTTATCGGTGCAAAGAAAAAAGAAGAATGGTTGGCTGTCGGCATTACAATTTGTTCCGTTCTAGCTAACGAAGTAGAAGGTACGGAATGGAAAACATTAGTGGATGGAAATAGAGAAGTTCCGGTGATAACCTATAATAACCGACTGATTGATCCGATGAAACTGGTTTGGAGTAAGATTAAGGCAGGAGAGAGGTGCGATGTGTTAGAGGAGTATAAGAAGTGTATTGAATAAATTATGATTGTACCTTATTTACAAATAGATAATCTGACTAAGTCGTTTGGTGATTTAGTGCTTTTTGAGAATATATCTTTTGGCATAGCCGAAGGACAACGTGTCGGTCTGATTGCTAAGAACGGAAGTGGTAAAACAACTTTGTTGAACATCATTTCAGGAAAAGAAGGTTACGACAATGGGAACATTGTCTTCCGACGCGATCTTCGTGTAGGTTATCTGGAACAAGATCCTCGTTATCCGGAGGAACTCACTGTCCTTGAAGCTTGTTTTCATCATGGCAACAGTACAGTTGAACTCATCAAAGAGTATGAGCGTTGTATGGCTATTGAGGGACATCCGGGCTTAGAAGATCTTTTGGCACGAATGGAGCATGAGAAAGCATGGGAGTACGAGCAAAAAGCAAAGCAGATCCTTTCTCAATTGAAGATTCGTAATTTTGACCAACAGGTAAAACAACTCTCCGGCGGGCAATTGAAACGTATTGCTTTGGCAAATGCCCTAATTACAGAACCCGACTTTCTGATTCTCGATGAACCTACCAATCATTTAGATCTGGATATGACCGAATGGCTCGAAGAATATTTGCGTCGTACAAACCTGAGTCTTTTGATGGTAACCCACGATCGTTACTTTCTCGACCGCGTCTGTTCGGAAATCATTGAAATAGATAACCAACAAGTCTATCAATATAAAGGTAACTACAGCTATTATTTAGAGAAGCGTCAGGAACGGGTGGATGCGAAGAATGTAGAAGTAGAGCGTGCTAATAACCTATATCGCACAGAACTGGACTGGATGAGGCGCATGCCTCAGGCCCGCGGACATAAAGCGCGTTATCGCGAAGATGCTTTTTATGAGTTGGAAAAAGTCGCTAAACAACGTTTCCGGGATGAACAGGTGAAGTTGGTAGTTAAGGCTTCTTATATTGGCAGTAAGATTTTTGAAGCCGATCATCTGTGTAAGAAGTTTGATGATCTTAAAATATTAGACGACTTTTCGTATATTTTCTCTCGTTATGAGAAGATGGGAATTGTCGGAAATAACGGTACGGGAAAGTCTACCTTTATCAAGATCCTCATGGGACAGGTGCAACCCGATAGCGGAACGCTGGATATTGGTGAGACTGTTCGTTTTGGATATTATTCTCAGGACGGTCTTCTGTTTGATGATCAGATGAAAGTGATCGATGTCGTACAAGATATCGCTGAAGTAATAGAACTTGGAAATGGGAAGAAGATGACAGCTTCACAGTTTCTTCAACATTTTCTTTTCACTCCAGAGACTCAGCATAATTATGTGTATAAGCTTAGTGGCGGTGAACGCAGACGACTTTATCTATGCACAGTCTTGATGCGTAATCCAAACTTTCTAGTGCTCGACGAGCCGACAAACGATCTGGATATTGTTACGCTCAATGTTCTTGAGGACTATCTGCAAAACTTTAAAGGATGTGTGATTGTTGTTTCGCACGACCGCTACTTCATGGATAAAGTAGTCGATCATTTATTGGTATTCAACGGTCAGGGTGATATCCGCGATTTCCCTGGTAATTATAGCGATTATCGCGATTGGAAAGAAGCCAAAGCTCAAAGAGAAAAGGAGACTCTGAAAACGCAAGAGGAGAAAACGGCCCGCGTACGTCTGAATGATAAGCGTAAGATGACCTTTAAGGAAAAACGCGAGTTCGAACAGTTAGAGAAAGAAATTGCTGAACTGGAATCGGAAAAAGCACAAATAGAAGAGTTGCTTTGCAGTGGGACGATCTCTGTTGAAGAGTTAACGGAAAAGTCAAAACGTCTGCCTCAAATCGGCGATTTGATTGATGAGAAAACCATGCGTTGGTTAGAACTGAGTGAAATAGAAGGATAAATTCCCAATCTGTCAAACTTTAACTATGATATGAGATGATGAATAATCTTACTAATTACCATAGCCATTGCCTTTATTGTGATGGAAGAGCCAACATGGATGACTTTATCCGTTTTGCCATTAGCGAAGGATTTACTTCTTATGGCATCTCTTCACATGCTCCTCTTCCGTTCGCAACGGCATGGACCATGGAGTGGGACTGTATGGATGAGTATCTGAATGAGTTTCAACGTTTAAAAGAGAGATACAGTCAACAAATAGAGCTGGCAATCGGTTTGGAGATTGATTATTTAAATGAAGAAAGTCATCCTGCATCTGCTTGTTTTCAAGAGTTGCCACTAGATTACCGTATTGGTTCCGTGCACATGCTTTACGATTCGCAAGGCACAGTTGTCGATATTGATACTCCTGCTGATCATTTTCGGCAATTAGTGGACAAGCATTTTGGTGGTGATCTCGACTGGGTGGTACGACTTTATTATGAGAAGTTATTTCGGATGGTAGAGCTAGGTGGATTCGATATTATCGGGCACGCAGATAAGATGCATTACAACGCATCCTCTTATCGCCCCGGACTACTGGATGAGCCTTGGTACGACAACTTATTACGTGATTATTTTTCTGAGATTGCCCGTCGGGGGTATATTGTTGAAATAAACACGAAAGCCTATCATGATCTGGGAACTTTTTATCCGAATGAACGGTATTTCTCTTTATTGAAAGAACTGCATATTCGTGTACAGGTGAATAGTGATGCTCATTATCCTGAAAGGATTAACTATGGTCGTCAGGAAGCTTTGAATGCTTTGAAGAAAGTTGGCATCTCTTCAGTTGTCGAATGGCATCAAGACAGTTGGGTTGATTGCGATATCTAATCTTACCATATATTTCCTCTTATTTTTCCCTTCAGACATATCAAGAAGGGAAAAATAAGAGGCTTTTTTATTCTGTACGTTTGCAGGAATTAGCCTGAAAGAACTCATTTAAAGCTTCTTCGTGATTACCATGCAATAATATATGGTGGTTTCCTATTGGATTTTTCAAGAAATAATCCACTGGGGAATTGAGTTTTATTCTTACCTGTGTACGACACATATTGATGTAATTCGTGTTCTCGGTAAGTGTTCCCGTAGCAATATAATAATCATCCAACGATTCTCCCCCGCATTTTACAATTGTCACATCACCCGTTGGAAGCAAACCTTGTATTCCGATACCACTCTCTGTCTCGAAGTGACTACGTATGATATATCTTTCCGTTTGCTTGAGTCCGATTGTGCAATGAGCCAATACAATCTCGTTCGTTCGTGCGTTGATCATAGAAGGATTTGCCATAAACCCATCTTTCCCTGTCAGCGCTTTCGTGGATAGTAATGTAAAGACCGATTGAAGATCGCCTTCACAACCGGCTGTAATACCGCTATCGTTTAATAAAGAGAGTGCTAAGCAACCGGTAGTACCAATCTGATCGATCAGTTTGAAGCAGTTGAGTGTAAGTGCATCCAACTTTTCTTCTTCACAAACTTTTTTGATTGCTCTGTATAGACGGTTGGCTTTGATTAAATCCTCGGGAGTCCCTTCACGGCAGGCTAAAGCTTGGGAAGCAATAGCAGCACACGAAGCACCGACATCTTCTTTCGTTATCTGATGGTAATGTTGGTAAACCCTTTCAAGTGGGATGTCGACATATTCTACTCCCCATCGGCGTTTAGCTAGCAGATAATCTACATTGCTGGCAATCAACCAAGAGGCTGATGAGCCGATCACTCCGATGCGTTTGCCATAAATCGCACGTTGAGTGCGGAAGTTATTGTATAGAATATGGATCCGTTGTACGATTGCTGAGAGTTCGCCATGAAGAATCTCGTTTTTCATCCCTCTTTCGCGTAACCAAGAAGAAATTTCCAAAGCAGCAGCTAAGGAGTTTTGCATTCCATCAGCAAGCATTACAGCTGGTCGTGGAAGTGATTCGAAATTCTGTATCACCAGTCTTTCTACTCCACCGGTAGCAATGAAGAGAAGTTTGAAATCATCGTTTGTTAATTGGTTAATGTCTTGATGATCAATAAGCTTTACGGTGTAGTATTTTTCAAGTTCACTCAGAATAGCTTCGTGAGATGAACGCAAAGAACTTTGCTTATGAAGTGGGGAAGCAAAAGTAATCAGGTGTATTGTCATATGTAGAAATTTTAGATTTTATCATGTGACAAATTTATATCTTTCTTTTCATATATCCATAACCTTTTTAACCTTGATAAGGTTTTTAAAGTTTTTATGTATATCAATTCGATTAATTGTTTACCTTTGCGACTAAATTTATAATTTGTAAATATAATAATTGTATCTATCTTATGCCAAGTATATCCATTCGCGGAAACGAGATGCCTGCATCTCCTATCAGAAAGCTGGCTCCTCTAGCTGATGCTGCAAAGCAACGCGGGATCCATGTGTTTCACCTGAATATCGGACAGCCTGATCTGCCCACCCCTCAGGTCGCGATTGATGCCATACGAAATATTGACCGCAAGGTACTCGAATATAGTCCCAGTGCAGGATACCGTAGTTATCGTGAGAAGTTAGTAGGGTATTATGCTAAATATAATATTAACCTGACGGCAGATGATATCATCATCACTTCGGGCGGATCGGAAGCAGTACTTTTTTCTTTTCTTTCCTGTTTAAATCCGGGCGATGAAATCATTGTCCCTGAACCGGCTTATGCCAATTATATGGCTTTTGCTATCTCGGCAGGAGCTAAGATACGTACCATCGCCACTACGATTGAAGAAGGTTTTGCTTTGCCTAAAGTAGAGAAGTTTGAAGAGTTGATTAATGAACGTACGAAAGCGATCTTGATTTGTAACCCAAACAACCCTACTGGGTATTTGTATTCGCGTCGTGAGATGAATCAGATTCGTGATTTAGTAAAGAAATACGATTTGTTCCTTTTCTCCGATGAGGTATACCGTGAATTTATATATACCGGATCACCTTATATCTCTGCTTGCCATCTGGAAGGCATAGAAAAGAATGTGGTGCTTATTGACTCAGTATCGAAACGTTATTCTGAGTGTGGTATCCGTGTAGGAGCCTTGATCACCAAGAATAAAGAAGTTCGCGATGCAGTCATGAAGTTTTGTCAGGCGCGTTTAAGTCCTCCCTTGATTGGTCAGGTTGCTGCTGAAGCATCGCTCGAAGCAAGCGAAGATTATCTGCGCGACACGTACGATGAATATGTAGAACGTCGTAAATGCTTAATTGATGGATTGAATCGTATTTCGGGTGTTTACTCACCCATCCCTATGGGAGCGTTTTATACAGTTGCGAAGTTACCGGTCGATGATTCTGATAAGTTCTGTGCTTGGTGTCTCTCTGAGTTTGAGTACGAGGGGCAGACTGTCTTTATGGCTCCGGCATCCGGCTTTTATACGACTCCCGGCTCCGGCATCAATCAAGTCCGTATAGCGTATGTACTGAAGAAAGAAGATTTGACTCGTGCGCTTTTTGTACTTCAAAAAGCATTAGAGGCTTATCCGGGAAGAACTGAATAAATTAACAACCATGGGAATGATGAATGAAGCAGGAGTATTCTTCTGACTATTCATCATTCTTTATTTATATCCATATTATGTCTTTATCACTCTTTTTAGCTCGCCGTATTTATCGTGAAACTGATGGGGGTAAGCGAGTCTCGAAACCGGCTGTTCTTATTGCGATGATAGGTGTTGCTCTAGGTTTGGCTGTTATGATTATAACAGTTGCCGTAGTGGTCGGTTTTAAGAGTGAAGTACGAAATAAGGTCATTGGCTTTGGTTCACATATTCAAATCACCAATCTAGATGCAGCTAGTTCGTTCGAGACTCGCCCGATCATGGCTGATGATAGTCTCATGGCTGCATTATCCGATTATCCCGAAGTGAAACATTTGCAGCGTTACTCTACTAAACCGGGAATGATTAAGACAGACGATGCTTTTCAAGGCATGGTTCTTAAAGGTGTGGGACCGGAGTTTGATCCGAGTTTTTTCAAGAAACATTTGTTAGAAGGAGAAGTGCCGGCGTTCAGCGATTCAGCTTCTACCAATCAGGTGTTGATCTCTAAAACACTAGCAGATAAACTCCACTTAAAGTTAGGAGATAAAATTTACACCTATTATATACAGGATGATGTTCGCGCCCGACGCTTATTGATCAAAGGTATTTATCAGACAAACTTTTCGGAATACGATAATCTTTTTCTGCTGACAGATATTTGTATGGTCAACCGACTGAATGGATGGTTTTCCGGACAGGTTAGCGGAGTCGAACTACAGGTGAAAGATTACGATCGATTAGAAGATATCACCTATCAGATTGCTTCGGATACAGATAATAAGTCCGATCGATATGGAGGAGTGTACTATGTTCGTAACATTGAGCAGATGAATCCTCAGATTTTTGAATGGCTGGAACTTTTGGATACAAATATTTGGGTAATTCTTATTTTGATGATGGGGGTAGCAGGATTTACGATGATTTCAGGTTTGTTGATCATCATCATCGAACGGACCAATATGATCGGAATATTAAAAGCTTTAGGAGCCAACAACTTTACCATTCGCAAAACATTCCTATGGTTGAGTGTCTTTCTCATTGGTAGAGGAATGATTTTCGGCAATATTGTCGGCTTGGCTTTCTGCTTTTTACAATCTAACTTCAAACTTTTAAAGCTCGATCCTACTAATTATTATATGGATTCTGTTCCGGTATCTTTTAATATTTGGCTCTTTCTTCTGATCAATATTGGAACCCTTGTCTCTTCTACGTTAATGTTGATAGGACCTTCGTTTCTGATTACAAAGATCAATCCTTCCAGTTCGATGCGATACGAATAATATCAGACGCTGTTTTTAACGTCTGATAAAGTTTTCTTTTGTCATAAAGAGTTTGTCGATTTTAAAACGTAAAGTCTGCAACGGTTGAAGTAAATCAAATAGAGGCAGTGATAAATAATACCTTCTGTCACCGTCCAATTCTTTGGATGCTTTGTTGATGATGATTGCTTGCAGGATATAACGTAGTATCCATACAAATAGAATAGAGCCTGCAACTATCCATTGTTTATTGAGAATCCCGACCGCCATGCCTACGATGCACGTTGTATGTAGCAAGATGCGTGAGAAGGTCTCGAAGCCAAACAAGATCCCTTGTGCACCTTTATAGTAGCGTGCTGTAGCAGTATAACTAATCTTTTCTTCTTTCCAAAACTTACATTGCTCGGCTGTCTGAATACGTACTGTAGCATTGATGTCTGTTTCCACTCGTGTGTTGTTGCCGTTAGCTATTTGGTTTACAAACAAATCATCCTCTCCCCGTTGAAGATTGAGATAAGTAGAAAACCCTTTTTTCTGGAAAAATAGATCTTTCCGGTAGGCAAGATTCTTCCCGATGCCCATGTATGGCTTACCGGCAAGAGCAAGTCCCAGATAGCGGAGCGATTGAAATAAATTATCAAAGGCAATCTTTCGGTTTGTCCACCCTTTTGTATAGTCGTATCCGCTATATCCTAATACAACTTCTGTGTATGGAGTGAAGTTGCGTGCCATTAACTTCAACCATTGGTCGCTCATTGGTTTACAATTCGTTTCAGTGAAAACCAGCCAGTCGTACTTGCTGGCTTTGATCCCAAGAGTCAAGGCTAATTTCTTATGACTGATGTAGCGGGCACTTTCCGGTGTGAAACTATGATATAAGTTTGAATATTTATTTTCTAAAAAGCCTAAAACATCTTCAGTTTCGTCTGTTGATGCATCGTTAATGACGATTACCTCAAACTTCGGATAATCTTGTTCCAGTATGACTGGTAAGAAATTCCGTAAATTATCAGCTTCGTTGCGTGCGCAGATGATGATCGATAAAGGAGGATAATCGTAATTAAAATGCGTTGTCTGGTTCCGGGCTGCCTTATTACGGCTGTAAACCCGATTATATAAGCCCAAATAATAGACTAACTGAATAATAAAAAGAACTCCTGTCACTGATAATAAGATCAGTTCGGTAGTGTTGAACGTAAATGCTTCCATTGAATTATATGTCGATTTGTGATGCTGCAAAAGTACATATTTTTTTGGTTGTATATGTACTTTTTGATGGTGTTATTTGTCTGCATCGAGGTATTCCCTTTTGAACATATCAACAAATAATAATAGAAGTGAAAGCATTAACGGACCAAAAATAATTCCCATAAAACCGAATAACGGCAATCCGATGACAACGCCAAAGATTGTGATGAGCGGATGAATATCCGCCATTTTCTTTTGGAGTACAAATCTTACGAGGTTGTCGAGCTGCGAAACAATCACTGCGCCATAAAGGAACAGCCCTACTGCATTAAACCAATCGCCGTTGATTGCCATGATGGCGGCAACTGGCAACCATACAAGTGCACTTCCTACCATTGGTATGATTGTAGCAAAGCAGGTGAGGAAACCCAACAGAAGAATGTCGGATGCTCCGAAGATAAGATAACCGATCATGGCCACACCGCCTTGGATCAAAGCTAGCAAAGGGATACCAATGGCATTTGAACGAACAATCATGTTGATTTTTTGTGTAACATGCTTGGTATTGTCATTGTTGAATGGTAAAATGTCGCTTACATAGTTTTCCATCTCCTTCCCACCCACGAGCATGAAGTAAAGGACGAGTACCATTACAAATAGATTAATAGCCAGACTGCTCAGGCTTTCCATGATTGTTTGTCCAATACTTGCCAATGTGGAGACGATGAATGAAAGGGTGTCGCTACCCAATAGGTCGAAGCCGGTTTTGCCTTTAATGAATCCTGCAATTTGCTCGATCGGTGCTACAAAAGATTGAGGATTGACGTTGATTCCCTCAACTAAGTTTACCAACATCCAAACGACTAATGAGATCGGGATGAGAAATACTAAAATAGTCTCAAATGTAATAAGGAGTGCACTCAAACTTCTCTTCATCTTAAACTTGGTTGTCAGATAGACCATTTGATTACGGAGCAGGATGTACAAAGTGAGTGCTCCAAGCAAGCCTCCCAAGAAAGGAGTTGTCTGACGAAAGACTGCGATTCCCATCACGATGATGAACACAATCAAAGAGTATTTCCAATATTTTTCTTTCATATTCAACAGTATTGCAAATTTGTTTTATAAGTAAAACGAAAAAAAAAGATAAAAGTTTGCTTTCCAAATCACAAAGATGATTCATTTTATTTTCAGTGGATATAAATTCCGTAAATATAAGTTTTTTTGATAAATATATAATAAGTTTTCTCTTTTATCGTTTGCAAAAGCTATATTTGTAGCATTCAACTATTTGCAAACACTATCGATTATGAAAAATAAGCTATTACTTTCGTTATTATTCACAAGCACCGCACTTTCTGCGCAGACTGATGAGGCACGCTTGCTCCGTTTTCCCACCACTAACGGCTCAGAAGTGGTCTTTTCTTATGCCGGAGATCTATATAAAGTCTCTTTAAATGGAGGTGATGCCCGCCGACTGACTTCTCATGTTGGCTATGAAATGTTTGCCCGCTTCTCACCGAATGGTAAAACAATTGCTTTTACCGGACAGTACGATGGCAATACAGAAGTCTATTCAATGTCCTCCGAAGGAGGGGAACCCAAGCGACTAACCTATACTTCCACCAATCGGCGCGATGATTTGGGTGATCGCATGGGACCTAATAATGTGGTGATGGGCTGGACTCCTGATGGGAAAAGGATTGTCTATCGCAATCGTATTGGAGATGGCTTTACTGGCAAACTATGGACGGTGCCTACTGAAGGAGGTATGCCGGATGTAATTCCACTGCCTGAAGGTGGTTTCTGTTCTTATTCACCAGACGGAAAGAAACTGGCTTATAACCGTGTGTTTCGTGAGTTCCGTAACTGGAAATATTATAAAGGTGGAATGGCGGATGATATTTGGATTTACGATCCGACAGGAAAAAATGTGATCAATGTTACCAGTAATGTGGCGCAAGATATCATGCCTATGTGGATTGGAAATGAGATCTTCTTCCTTTCCGACCGCGATCGGACCATGAACTTGTTTGTCTATAATGTTCAAACCAAACAAATTCAGAAAGTTACCAATTATACCGATTATGATATTAAGTTTCCTAGCTCCAACGGCAAACTGATTGTATACGAACAAGGCGGGTTCTTGTATAAATTCGATCCGTCAACTCGTCAATCAGTGAAGATACCGGTATCTTTGAATGCTGAGAATATATATGCAAGAAAAGAGATGAAAAAGGTAGACGGTTATGTCACCTCTTCCAGTCTTTCACCCGATGGAAGTCGATTGGCGGTAACTGCTCGCGGAGAGATTTTTGATGTTCCGGCAAAAGATGGAGTGACTAGAAACATTGCTCGCACACCGGGAGCGAACGAGCGAGCAGCTCAGTGGAGTCCCGATGGAAAGTATATTGCTTATATATCCGATCGTACAGGAGAAACAGAGATTTGGATGCAGTCTCTTTCTGGGGGCGAACCTATTCAACTGACTAAAGATAACGATACTTATATCCGTACCCTTCT